>Ga0206101_1000103_pt1 | contig 22718 bp, 21 predicted proteins | sample 1B0metagenome_FD_148613 | JGI IMG/M metagenome (GOLD analysis project Ga0206101, IMG submission 148613) | Enriched microbial communities from leaf-cutter ant dump, University of Wisconsin, Madison, United States - 1B0 | ecosystem: Environmental > Terrestrial > Nest > Insects nest > Nest dump... | reverse complement strand
GAAATTTGTAGCAGCAGCCAAACCGGCTAACTCAAAAAAGCCGACAACAAAAGCCAAACATGCAGTGGAAATTAGCATGATCTTGTTATAAACAAGCAGTCTTTGATTGCTATTACTAAACTGTTTGTATAAATTAGTAATAAAAATACTATCAAATGAATCAACTATGATCATTCCGCTAGCAAAAGAAAGTGGTAGAAGCAAAATGCTCCATACTGAAACTCCACTTAGAGCTGAACTGGCAGCAATACCAAGAAGTGCTATTTCAGTAGCCGTATCAAAGCCAAGCCCAAATAAAAAACCAACCAGATACATCTTTAGCGGTCGATCTACAAGATTAAAAATTTTTCTGGATAAAATGGTCATTATCCCTGCAGAGAACTGATGCGTATGTGAATGAGGGGAACCATGAAATAATGATTTCAGATTCATAAATCCGGTTAAAAACAGAAATATGGCAGAAACAGAAGTGCCAATTATGCTACCATAATCACCGACTGTACCAAGAGAGCCTTTAAACTGAATCACACCAGCCACAATCAGTAAGGTAAGAATAAAAACAATAGTTGAATGCCCCAGCGCAAAAAATAAACCAGTGGTAAAACTCTGTTTATTATTAAAGGCCAGCTTGCGAGTAATATTATCAATTGCTACAATATGATCAGCATCAAATCCATGGCGAAGTCCCAAAGTAAAGGCAATGAATACGAGTGATAATAACTTTATATTACCATTAGTAACTGTTAAATTTACTCCCCAGACAAATAGCGTAATTAGCCCTAAAATAAAAATGAATTTTTTTACAGACATTTATCACCCATTTTTATATATTTAAACTGAGAGTTATGAATATTTTTTGTGAAACCTCAGCAATTACAGTTAAAACACTTTGGGAAACATCTGTATCAGGCTTTATATTACTACCTTCTATCCCCCAAAACTCAACATTATCAATACTGATCCCAAGCTCCCTGGCTAATGCTAGCGATGCCGATACCCCAAGGCTATGGCTTGATAGCATCCCACTAAAGCCGATAATGTCGGAGGCTTTCAAATTGTAAACAGTACCGGAAACTTGAAGGTTTGTTTTTACCATATCAATTAAAACAATTCTTTCATATTCATCAAGTAACCAATTTATCAGATTAATCCCGGGACGGTCTGCTACTTCAAGTTGTAAACAGCCATTTTCTACCAGTTTGGCTATAGCCGGGTTTTGTTTCAGTTTATCGACCACTAGCCAACCGGCTTTATCATCACCAAATGGTGAACCGATCCCCAAGATCAATGTCCTTTTCACTGTCGCGTAACATTCAGGGTAAGAAAATGCGCAGAGCAGGAAATACACGGGTCATAATTTCTGATCACCATTTCTGCATGTAAGCGTAATTCATCATCGGGCTTATCCAGTCCAAACTCTTCTAATGATGAACGTAAATTTGCTTCCATGCAAGGTAAATTTTGTGAGGTTGGTGCCGAAATCCTGATTGATGTAGCGTGTCCGTGTTCATCCAGGCAAACGTGATCAATCTGTATTCCACGTGGAGCCTCAACTGCTCCCCAGGCATTAGCCGCTTTTGGTGTATAACTGATAGCTGAAGTATCCGTATAAGTATAATTGCGGCAAATCTCCAATGCCCGTTCAATTGCCCAGTATCCTTCAATTGCACGGGCAATAATTGAATGAAACATATTCCGGCTAGGCCATTTGATTCCCGTTGCTTGCGCCATTTCCTGGATATGTTTAGGCAGACGATCAAAGTTGAGATTAATCCGTGATAAGGGGCCAAGTAAAATCGGTTCACCAGATAAAGTGGTTGAATGTAGTGCAGTTGATTGTTTGGCATGAAATTCGCGGAAGTGTTCATCATAATCATTGATACTAAATGATTCTCCATCACTGGTAATAACTTCGGTTGCAAATACGGGGTATTCTGTCGGGTGACGCAGGCTAACCATCTTAAAAGGAACTTCTGCATCAGGAAATGGTAATGTGCTAAACCATTCTACAACATCTCGTGCATCAATTAGGGCTGCTTCCAGTTTGAGAATTAATGCAGCAACTTCTTCTTCACGTGGAGCACGATAAAATCCACCTACCTTCATTCCATTAGGATGCACGGAACGCCCCCCTAACAATTTCAGGATCTCATTACCCAGATGTTGCAGCTTTACTCCGCGCAATACTTCATTAGGATAATCCTTTGCCATTTCAATCCCGGAGCGGTAATTGAGAAAATCAGGCGCAGCGAGTAAGTGGGTATGCAAATAGTGGGATTCAATCCATTCACCCAGAAACATTAAAAGACGCATGTCACGAATCCAGGGGGTTAATTCAATACCAAAAGCAGCTTCGTAGGCATTGGCAAATCCGGCTTGGTATGCTAATGGACAAATTCCACAAATTCTGGCAACAGCATCAATTACTTCGTTTGGTTCACGCCCTTCAAGAAATTTTTCGAAATAACGTGGTGGCTCATAAATTCTTAATTCACATTTACTGATTTTACCGTCGATAATTTCCAAGTCAAGTGCTCCTTCTCCCTCTACACGGGCAAGAATGGGAACCTCAATTTTGGTAGTACGATTATTAGCTGTCATAATTTTTTACCTAACCCATGAAATGTTATTGCCTGACTATTTATATGATGAAATTTGTGTTGTATCTGTTTATTACTAAGCCCCATATCCTTTAGCTTATTAATCATAGCATCCATATTGGCATATTTTGCCGGGCCATAACAGCCATAACAACCACGCCCAAGTTTTGGACAAATTGCATCACAACCATCAGCCACTACCGGACCAAGGCATGGTTCACCACGGGCAACCATAACACAGGTGACCCCTGCATGTTTGCAAGTAACACATACTGAATCAACGTTTCTCTCGGGTTCAACCCCAAACAGTATTTGTCGGATAGCACGTAAAATCTGTCCGGTATTAATAGGGCATCCCGGCAATTCAAAATCTACATTGATGTACGCGCTAATTGGTTTGGCTGTTGCCAGATCTTCATCAATAATTACCTGGGTTTCTTCCGGGTATACAGCATGCTGCCAATTGCGTAATTCATTTTCATCCGTAAAATTGCGTAAGGCCTGAATCCCACCGGTTAAGGCACAAGCACCGACAGCCATTACATATTTTGCTTTGGATCTGACCATTTCAATTCGGTGTGTATCATGGCGGGTATTAACACTTCCTTCGATAATTGCCAGATCAACCTCAGCAAACTCATCCAACGGTCCGGCTTCGGCAAAATGAACTACATCAACCATAGTAGCCAGTTCCAGTAAGGAAACTGCGTCATTAATCAATGCCAGCTGACAGCCGTCACAAGAGCTAAATTTATGCACCGCTATTTTAGGGCGCCGTGCAAGACTAATTAATTTATCTTGAGCAGACATTTTATAACCCTTTCACAGCAAGCAGTTTTTCACAGGCAGGGTATGAATAGACCGCACCATCTTTACAAATAAACTGGGAACCAAGCTGACAATGCCCGCAATGCCCAATTGCACATTTCATGCTGCGTTCAAGGCTGACAAAAACATTGTCTGGCTTCACCCCAGCTTTAATAAAATCTTTAGCAACTGCTAGCATCATTGGCTCTGGCCCGACTGTCATTACGATACTATTGGCAAAATCAACATCAAGTTCGGAAAGATAAGCTGTAACGTAGCCCTTTTTCCATTGCCATTTACCATTATTAATTGGCTCTTCGTGACTGGTTGCCATCATTACCTTCGTATTTGGCGAGTTGTTCCAGCGTTCATACATATCCTCATAGATAAGCCAGTCATTGCTTTTGATTCCATGTAATACTCTAAGTTTGCCATATCTATCACGATTACGTAGTACTTCTTCAGTTGCAGCAACTAATGGAGCATTACCTAAACCACCAGTTACAATAATAACATCTTTACCCATTGCTTCCATTAATGGCCAGCTGGTACCAAACGGGCCACGCACCCCAACTTTATCTCCAGTTTGTAATTTCATCATACCTTTGGTGATTCGTCCAACTACCTGAATTGTATGCTCAAACCGTCCAGGCTGGTGGTTACGGTCGTTAACTATTGAAATGGCTACCTCACCAACTCCATAGAGATAGATCATATTAAATTGACCTGGACGAAACGAGTATTTTGCATCCAGTTCAGGACTGGTAAATTTCAGGCGCAGCGTAAAAATATCGCGGTGATCTTTTATAAATTCAACTACTTCAGCTTCATGTGGAGTATAAGCATCATCGGTGTATAACATGACAGTTCTTTTCCATTAAATATGACGTGTAAAATGCACAGTATAAATTTGCCATTCTAGCTGGTTTCACAAATTGCGTTAATTTCATCTACTACATCTATTTTGACCGGGCACCAGGTAACACAGCGTCCACAGCCAACACAGCCTTTAGTCCTGAATTGATCGCGCCAGGTTGAGAATTTATGTGTTAACCATTGACGATAACGATATTTTGGATTTTCCCGGTAAGTTTCACCATGAGTATAACTGTGATCAATGCTGAAGCATGAATCCCACTCTCTGGTATGTTCGGTTTCGGTACCCAGTACATTTGGTACATCCCGTTCGGTATGGCAGAAACAGGTTGGGCAAGAATTAGTACAACTACTACAAGACAGACAACGGCTGGAAACATCATCCCATTGGGGATGTTCCAGATTTGCCATCAGTTTGGCCTCAACTTCTTTAATCGGTGGTAATTGCTTATGCTGCATTTCAGCGGCATTATCAATTGCTTTAAGCGCATGTTCAACCTGTGCACCTGTGGCGGCCTCAATTTCAAGATGAAACAATAATTGACGTCCTTTATCGGAACCGATTTCAGCAACAAAGCCGGATTCAATTTCGGTCATTGCTAAATCATAACCTTTGTCTGCCCGCGGGTAATCACCAAGAGTTACACAAAAACAATTAAAATGAGAATTATTGCAATTCATAGCGATAATAAACTGGTTTTCCCGGCGCTTAGTATATCTTACATCATTATATGAATTATGTTGAAATACGCGGTCCTGAATTTCAATTCCACGTAAATCACACGGCCTTACTCCAAATACTGCTATTCTTTCAACATCAACTACCGGTTCGAATGCAAGCTTACCGGTTGCAGTATCCCGTTTTACTTTCCAGACATTTTCTTTTGCTTTGAATAACATTGGTTTAACTGAGGCTGTAGGAACCGTAAAACCGAAAGCATGTTTTTTATCTGTTTTAGTTAATTTATAAGATCCGGGCTTCTGTTCATCAATGTATCCCCAAGGCAAATCATTTGCCTCATTGATAGGTGCATAACTGATACCACCTTCCATATAACGGGGAGCGACACATTTGTATTTATTTTCATTGAAATAATGAATTATCCGGTCGATTTTAGAATGTGGGACAAAATAATAGTGACTCATGAAGTTCTCGCTGAGTATGGTTTAATATATGTATTATACCAAATTTTAGAGCAAATAGCCACATAAATTTCAGGGTTATTTGTTAGGTTTTATAATTAGGGCAGCCCCGGTTGCCTCCCCTATAGTATTTATATTACAATATCTAATGGCTTTAGTCAATAGACCTCTTTCCTAACCTGCTTCTTTAACTCTGATATGTTGTCATAAAGGTTTTGTGATATTCATGCACTATGTGTACATTCCGTTTCTCAAAGTCTTTATTTCTAGTCTAATAGTAAAATTAATGGGTTATGAAAGAAATCTAATAAAGTGGAAATAACTTACCGCAAGAGATTAAGGGTTAATTATCTGGCAGTAGGGTATCCAGTTATTAAAAATAAAAAAGTTTTGGTAATATCTCAAGATTATGTAGCTAAAAGGAGGACTCATAATGCATGAATTTTCATTATGTGAAGGCATTATTTCTCAAGTTTGTCAACAAACTATAGTAGAAGTTGATAAAATAGAAAGTGTTATTATTGCTGTTGGCGAGTTAGCAGGCGTTGATACTGAATCGTTACAATTCTGGTTTCCGGTTGTTGCAAAAAAGAAAGATCTCCAAAATCTCAAATTGATCATTAATACCATTCCGGCTGAAGTAATCTGTCTTAATTGCCAATGTCAATTTTATTTAAAAGATTTGTATTCTGCATGCCCAGATTGTGGACAATATTCGAATTATCAGTTCTTAGGCGGGCGGGAATTAATTGTAAAATCTCTTTGTCTAAAGGAGTGAAGATTAGCTTTATCCTAGCTGGCCAGCAACATTTTAATATCTGTTCTTAATTTGAATGATCTAGTATTATTTCCCATTTTCCGGAGATTTTTTGAAAAATTAATGATGTTACACCATTGTATTCTTTGTCGTTAGCAACCAGCTGCCATTTTCCATATAAGTAGGCGTGATTGAAATCTAATGGTTCTATTGCATCAACTGTAATTTGTAATTTTCCCATGCCTTTTTTATCGTTCCCATATTTTTCTTTATAGTGATCATAAGAACTTTGCCAGCCATGAATAAATTTGTTACCAGAAATAAATGTAGTTTTGTCATTGTGAGCATAACCATTCATGAAGCATTTTAAATCACCGTTATTCCAGCAATTTACTGACATAGACATTGTTTTAGTTATCTCTTGTTTAATCTTATCATTTTGTTTATTAGTTAATTCATTTGCATGACTAACGGCTGCTAACATTATGCAGCTAATACTTAGTAATAACTTATTCATTTTCTGATTATTCTAAATTATCCTGATTTTTATGGATAGTAAAGAGCACTAATCCCTGTTTTCTTTAGGTTTGTAATTAGTGCTCTGAGTTTATTTAAATAATTTTACTGATTATTGTCTAATTTGAAAATTCACAATTAGAGTGTGGTCCAGTCAAGAATAACTTTTCCACAATTTCCTGATTTCATTAGTTCAAACCCTTCAAGGTAATTTTGGACCGGAATTACATGCGTAATTATTGGATTTACATCCAGCCCGGATTTAACCAAAGATACCATTTTGTACCAGGTTTCAAACATTTCCCGACCATATACCCCCTTTAGGTATAAGCTCTTGAATACTACCTTATTCCAGTCAAGTGCAACAGGTTTTGGTGATATACCAAGCATTGCAATCTTGCCGCCATTAATCATCAGATCAATCATGGAATGGATTGCATCTTCAATACCGGACATTTCGAGACCAACATCAAAGCCTTCTTCCATGTTGAGTTCGTTCATTGCTAACCGCAGTTTGGCATCAATCTGCTCCGCATTTTTACAGTCACTGACATTTACTGCTGCATCAGCTCCCATTTTTTTAGCAAGCTCAAGACGATAGTCATTTACATCAGTAATAACTACATTTTTGGCACCAACTTTTTTACATATAGCAACAGCCATACAGCCGATCGGGCCAGCACCGGTAATCAATACATCTTCACCAATCAAATCAAACGATAAGGCTGTATGCGCTGCATTACCAAACGGATCTAGCATACTAGCAATATCATCTGAAACATAATCGGGTAATTTGAAGACATTAAATGCCGGAATAGCCAGATATTCGGCAAAACATCCCGGACGGTTAACACCTACACCTACAGTATTTGGGCATAAATGAAAATGACCGGCACGACAGTTACGACAAGTGCCACAAACGAGGTGCCCCTCACCAGATACACGATCGCCAATTTTTAAGTTCTTTTGGCGGACATTTTTACCAATTTCAACAATTTCACCAACAAACTCATGTCCTACATGCATTGGTGTCGGAATTGTCGCTTGTGCCCAGGCATCCCATTTATAAATATGCAAATCTGTACCGCAGATAGCTGTTTTTTTGATTTTTATTAAAACTTCATCTTCTTTAATAGCGGGTTTTTCAACTTCACCCATCCAGATGCCCGGTTCTGGACGTTCCTTAATTAATGCTTTCATGGTTGTCATATTTTTTCCTACTCTATTTAATAATGTTTAATTCTTTACCAACTGCGGTAAACGCAGCAATAGCCTTATCTACTTGTTCAGGAGTATGTTTTGCTGACATTTGGGTACGAATCCGTGCTTTACCTTTTGGTACTACAGGGAAAGAGAACGGGATAACATATATCCCATGATCAAGCAGTTTTTGAGCAAATTCAACCGCAAGTTTTTCATCATAAAGCATTACGGGAATAATTGCGTGTTCGCCAGGTACCAGGTCAAAGCCAGCCTTAGCCATACCATCACGGAACTGTTTTTTATTACGTTCCAGTTGTTCACGCAGGCTATCTGCAGCAACCACTTTTTCCAGTACGGTAATTGTTGCAGCGGTAATAACTGGTGCTAGTGAATTTGAAAACAGATATGGGCGAGCACGGTTACGCAATAAATCAATTACCGATTTCTTGGCAGAGATATAACCACCGGAAGCACCACCTAGCGCTTTACCCAATGTTCCGGTCATAACATCAATTCTACCTTCAACACCACAGTATTCCGGGGTACCACGGCCATGTTTACCTGTAAAACCAGTGGCATGTGAATCGTCAACTAGCACTAGGGCATTATATTTATCTGCCAGATCACATATAGATTTTAAATCAGCAATAATTCCATCCATTGAGAATACGCCATCGGTTGCAATCATCTTGAATCTGGCTCCAGCCGCATCGGCAGCCTTCAGTTGTTCTTCAAGATCCTGCATATTGTTATTTTTGTAACGGAAGCGTTTTGCTTTGCATAAACGGACGCCATCAATGATTGAGGCATGATTTAATTCATCGGAAATAATTGCATCTTCGGCGCCTAACATTGTTTCAAATACACCCCCATTTGCATCAAAACAGGAACTAAATAAAATGGTATCTTCAAAACCTAAAAATCTGCTAATAGCTGCTTCAAGGTCCTTGTGAATCTGGTTCGTTCCACAAATAAAGCGTACCGAAGCCATGCCATAACCATATTTGTCCAGTGCTTTCTTTGAACTTTCAATAATATCGGCATCATCGGCCAATCCGAGGTAGTTATTGGCACAGAAATTGATTAACTCTTTACCATCTTTTAAAATTACACGTGGGTTTTGCGGGTTAACAATAATGCGTTCATGCTTGAATAGTTTATTTTCAGTAATTTCTTTAATTTGATTATCAATATGTTCGTAGTACTTATGATTCATATGAGGCCCTTCCGATGGAAATTATTTGACCCCAAAATTATACTAGTTTTACGGGCGTTTTACCAAGATGCGCTGCACCATGATATAGAAAGAGGGCAGAGTATTTAATATTCTATTATTTTTTTGGAGAGAACTGATTATCATGTTTAAAAAGACATTATAATATTGTTGGTAATAGCTATACTCAAACAGATTGCTGTTCCTGGGTTATTGTTTCGCTCCTTACTTACTGGCTGTAAGTTGCATCATTTACGTCTCCCCTGCTTTCTTCAATCTGTTTGAGTATATACATGCTTGGATAGGTTATAATATTTGTAATTGTTGGGGGGATTGCTTATGAAGAAGTTATGTTTGATTTTAATGGTTATGGTGTTAAAAATGGCTTATTGTGTTGATTTATTCAGTAATCAGATAAAGTTAAATGGGCATTTGCTGCATTACTATAAAGCTGGCGATAGAGGACAACCGATAATTCTTTTAACTGGTTATGCTACTACCAGCGATTTCTGGAATCGGCAGTTTATCAGTTGTCTGGCTACCAATCATCAGGTATACTTATTTGACTATCAGGGGGTTAATACTCCGGATAAAGCTGATTTAAGTAAAATGTCTATTCAATCTATGGCAAAAGATGTAAATGCTATGGTTAGTAAGTTGAATATCCATAAACCATTATTATTAGGATGGTCTATGGGCGGCGCCGTTACGTTGGAAGCAAGTTTTATGGCGCCAGATTTATATGAGCAGATTTATCTATTGTCTCCAGTAGTACCGACAGAGGGGAAATCCAGATTATCATTGCCTATGCCGGAACATCCGGTATTTAAATCAGATAATGATGTAATAAGCTATGTGTTTAATAACAACTTATATAATTACAACCCTGATGATGTGACAGAATTGCGGAAAGAATTTATTCAGAATGGTTTAGAGCAGATATTTCCAAGTAAACAGGTTCGTGATGCCCAAGGCAGAGCAATTGCGACGTGGATAAGCAGTAAGATGGTAAGAGAGCAGTTTAATAATGCAACGACACCTGCAGTATTTTATATTCCTGATCATGACCGCATTCTTGACTCAAATGTTGCTTTACCAATCGCCAAAGAGTACCGGAATGCTACTATCATTCAAGTGAAAAACAGTGGTCATGCTGTTGCCTGGCAGATACCGGAACAATTATGTAAAAGTATCGATATTCAGTAAAAAAGGCAGCAAATGCTGCCTTTTTTACTGAATGAATGTAGAGACTAATTCGATTGCTTCACCAAGCCTGCTGACATCTGTGCCACCAGCTTGTGCCAGGTCTGGACGACCACCACCCTTACCCCCAACTACTGCTGCAAGTTTAGCAATGATTTCGCCTGCTTTATACTGTGAGGTTAGGTTTTTAGTAACGCCAACTGCCAGATTTACACGTTCCCCATTAGCTGCACCAATTATTACAATACCGCTGCCGAGCCTATCTTTGAATTTATCAATCAGTTCAACGATAGTTTTGCTTTCAGTATTGTCCATGCGTAACACTAATAATTTTGCACCATTGGTCAAAGTTTTTACCTGGTCTAATAACTGATCTGCTTGTGAGCTTGCAAGCTTTGCTTTTAATTCTGCAACTTCTTTGATTAAAGCTTTATTTTCAGCAAGTAAGCTATCAATTTTGTTATTTACAATATCGTTGCTTTGTGCTTTTAGCTGTTCCCGCGCTTTATCCAGAACAGCCATATTTTGTTGTGTACGTTTTAATGCTTTTTCACCGGTAATTGCCTCTATCCGTCTAACTCCATTGGCGACACCACCTTCACTAGTAATAGTAAAGAATCCAATATCACCAGTTTGGCTTATATGAGTACCTCCACATAATTCAGTTGAGAAATCTTCCATTTTAATAACCCGAACATTATCACCGTATTTTTCGCCAAAAAGAGCCATCGCACCATTTTTGATAGCATCATCATAACTCATTTCAGCAACTTTAACTGTATAGTTCTGCATAATAACATGATTGACAATTCTTTCAATTTCTTTAATTTGTGCCGCGCTCAGGCCTTTGTCATTAGCAAAGTCGAAACGGGTATATTCCGAGTTAACCAGTGAACCTTTTTGAGTGGCATGTATACCCACTACCTCATGTAAAGCCTTATGCAACAAGTGGGTAGCAGAATGATTGCGAGCAGTCGCCATGCGTTGATGCAAATCTATTGTTGCTACAACGTTATCGCCAATTTTTATGGAGCCAATATCCATTTTTCCACTATGACCGTGGACTGCCGCCCTGATTTTTTGTGTATCATGCACTTCGAAAAGGCTGGTTGCACCGCCATTGATAGCAATGGTTCCACTATCGCCAACCTGCCCGCCTGATTCTGCATAAAATACTGTGTTATCAAGTACAATAATTCCTTCCTGTCCGGCGGTTAACTGTTCTACAGCTTCACCATTATGATATAACGCTGTTACTCTAGCTTTACATGAAGTTTCTGCATAACCGGCAAAAATAGTTTCACAGCCATCATATTCAAGTGTACCGCTCATTTTAAATTTGCCAGCAGCTTTAGCCATTTCCCGCTGATGTGCCATGTGTTTTTCAAAACCGTCAATATCTACACTAATGTCATGTTCGCGGCAAACATCCTGGGTTAAATCAAGCGGAAAACCAAAAGTATCATAAAGCTTAAAAGCAATTTCACCTGAAAGTTGTTTGGTATTGTTATTAAGCTGATCATGAAGTAAATTCATTCCATGTTCAATGGTTTGAAAGAAACGGTCTTCTTCCTGCTTAATAGTTTTTTCTATCAGTTCCTGATTTAAGATTAGTTCAGAGTAGGCATTGCCCATTTCATTAACTAAAGTAGCAACCAGTTTATGGAAGAATGGTTCTCTGCGCCCAAGTTTGTACCCGTGCCGTATAGCACGACGAATAATTCTGCGTAATACGTAACCTCGGCCGTCATTAGATGGTAGTGCGCCATCAGCAATCAGGAATGATACAGAGCGAATGTGATCTGCTAATACCTTAAGTGAAGCATTGTTTTTATCTGAACAGTGGGTAATTTCGCCGGCCTTATTAATTAGCTGAACAAATAGATCAATTTCATAATTGCTGTGTACATGCTGTAGTACAGCAGAAATTCGTTCAATTCCCATGCCGGTATCAACAGATGGTTTAGGTAATGGATGTAAAGTGCCATTCTCATCCCGGTTAAACTGCATAAACACGTTATTCCAGATTTCAATATAGCGATCGCCGTCTTCTTCCGGGCTTCCAGGTAAACCACCCCAAATTTCTACTCCATGATCATAAAAGATTTCGGTACATGGGCCGCATGGGCCGGTCTCTCCCATTTGCCAGAAGTTATCAGAACCGCCTCCTGGTTTATCTCCAATGCGGATAATCCGTTCGGCTGCAATCCCGACTTCTTTGTTCCAGATTTCAAAAGCTTCATCATCAGTATGATAGATTGTTACATATAATTTATCTTTAGGTAAATTAAGCCATTGTGGGGAAGTAAGAAACTCCCAGGCATATTTGATAGCATCTGTTTTGAAGTAGTCGCCAAAACTGAAATTTCCAAGCATCTCAAAAAAAGTATGATGACGGGCAGTGTATCCTACATTTTCCAGATCATTGTGTTTTCCTCCAGCTCGCACACATTTTTGGGCTGTTACCGCACGAGTATAGTCTCTTTTTTCCAGCCCAAGAAATACATCTTTAAATTGGTTCATCCCTGCATTAGTGAATAATAATGTGGGGTCATCATGCGGAATCAATGAGCTTGATTTTACTGCTTCATGCCCTTTATTTTTAAAGAAATCAATAAATTTTTGACGGATTTGGTTAACTTGCATAATTGTCCTGATTCTGTTTAATATGACTGATAATAACCCGTTATTTTAACACGCTGTATTGATTCGGATAATGGCTAATTAGAAGAATTGACCTATTGGAGCGGGCTTGATTGTGTAAGGCTGTATTCACATAAAAATCAGGTTAATTGTAAATAAGCCTTGACATTATTGGCTTTAATATGTGATAATACCTACCTCATCAATCGCGGGGTGGAGCAGCTTGGTAGCTCGTCGGGCTCATAACCCGAAGGTCGTTGGTTCAAATCCAGCCCCCGCAACCAATTAAATCAAACATTTACCACATAAAATCAAAATTACCAAAAAATACTTTGACACCATCTTTTAAAATTTGTGATTTTTGACATTAATTGAACTAAATTATTTTCCTTTAGAATTTATCAATATCTGGCCTCATAATCAGGGTAAGTTATAATAAAACCCAACTATAGTAGCCGGGTTGGTAGTCATTCATTGGGTGTATTTATATAATTGAGGAAGTAAATACCAATGAGAAAGGAATTATATAATGCCATATAGTTATCATGTATTTTTATTCACTAATTTATTCATAATTATTACAATCTCTCGTTGCTTTGTTTTATTAATAATAACATCATGTTACAGCAGCGCACCATATATTGGTAAACTATTCTGCAGTAAATTTTATGTGTAAGATTAAAAAACCTGATTGATCGGGGATAGATCAGGCTTGTAAATCAGATTAACATGTTATTTCTTTATCTTTGCTATAATGTCCTTCCAGTTGAGAATTAATAGACCTCTTTCATAACCTAATTATCTGCATGGTGGCTTTTGAAAATTTCAGTATTTCAGGGATTTATTAATATCTGATTATGCTATTCTCCTATCTGAGCCTGTACTATGGTCAGCTTAGTAGGATTATCCGTTATTCGTTTGGCCAATGCTTTTGCCGTTTTGACCTCATAAATTTTATAGACAGCTTCCCGAGTTGTAATCGAACCAATCATTAAATAGCTAATGTGGCAAGCTATTTGCGTTTGAAACTGTTAAAGTAATTCGTGTTAAGTTTAATTTTCAGAATATGAGAGTCAAATTTTTGAGGCAATAACTTAATAGATTAATAAAATTTGAAAGGTATAAAATAATGGTTATTTTATACTTATTTGTTAGAAGGCATAAATGATGTATTCAACAATCTTTATAATACCAGGATTATGTTGCCCGGCAGAAGAGCGATTGATTAAAAATAAACTTAAATCTGTTTCAGATATTGAGCTTCTTGAATTCAATTTTATACATCAGGAATTAAAAGTAACACATAATCTATCCGATATTAGCATTATAAGTAAAGCAATTAACGAAATTGGAATGCAGGCAAAACCCAAAAATGAGTTTGAAACTAAAAAAACTAATACCTCATTAACTAATATCAAACAATGGATATTTATCAGTATTGGTGGTGTATTGGCTTTGGGCGCTGAAATATGCTCCTATATATCCCAAAATGAAAAATCTGTACTAGTAGTTATATTTGCTGTAATTGCTATGCTCTTGACTGGCAAGGCTACGTTTAAGAGGGGCTGGTTAGCTTTAAAATCACTAACGTTAAACATCAATTTCTTAATGATGCTGGCAATTACTGGTGCTATTATCATTGGGGAATGGCCTGAAGCAGCCATGGTAACAGTATTATTTGCTATGGCTGAATTAATTGAGAGATATTCCTTGGATAAAGCGCGGAATGCTATTTCCGGGTTAATGGAAATGGCTCCGGAAGAAGCTTTAGTTAAAGTTGATAAAAAATGGCAAATACTACCAGTTAAAGATATAACTATTGATAATATTGTAAAGGTTAAACCAGGCGACAGAATACCAATTGATGGAATTATTATTTCTGGTGAAAGCCGGGTTAATCAGGCATCAATTACAGGGGAACCAATACCTGTTGCCAAGAAAGTTGATGATACTGTTTATGCGGGCACTATTAACGAAAACGGTACATTTGAATTTAAGGTAACTGCTAATGCTGATAGCACCTTATTAGCTAAGATCATTCATGCCGTTGAAGAAGCTCAATCCGAAAGAGCTCCTACGCAGAAATTTGTAGATAAGTTTGCCACATATTACACACCAGCTATGGTTATCCTTGCTGTGCTTGTAGCAGCAATTCCTCCACTATTTTTTAATGCTGCTTTTTACCCCTGGTTTGCAAAAGCTTTAGTTTTACTCGTAATAGCCTGTCCTTGTGCGCTAGTTATTTCAACTCCCGTAACTGTTGTGAGCGGACTTACAGCAGCAGCCAGGCAGGGCTTATTAATTAAAGGCGGTACTTACCTTGAAGTTGGTCATAAATTGAAATTAATTGCCCTAGATAAGACGGGAACAATTACTCAAGGCAAACCAACAATAACTGACATAATTCCTTTTAATAGTATTGAAGAGTCTAGGCTATTGCAAATTGCCACCAGTCTGGATACTCATTCTGAGCATCCTGTTGCACAAGCAATAGTCAACTTCTACCAACAGGGACAGGGCTTATTATTATTAAATGTTGAACAGTTTTCTGCCATCCCCGGACATGGTGTAATGGGTCTTATAGATAACATTACATACTATGTCGGAAACCATAAACTCGCTGAGAATAATAAAGTTTGTAGTACTAATATAGAAGCTAAACTGGAACGGCTTGAAAAAGAAGGGAAAACTACGGTTATTATATCTACCGATAAAGAAGCCTTAGGAATAATTGCGGTTGCTGATTCAGTACGTGAAACTAGCATGAATGCTCTAAAATCATTACATGAGTTAGGCATAAAAACAATTATGCTAACAGGTGATAATAACCTTACTGCGGAGACAATAGCTAAACAGGTAGGAATAGATGAAGTATATGCCAATATGTTACCCGAAGATAAACTGTCTATTATTGATAAACTTCTTGCCAAACATCAATATATTGGAATGGTTGGAGATGGCATAAATGATGCACCAGCTCTGGCAAAATCTACAATAGGCTTTGCTATGGGTAGCGAAGGTACCGATATAGCATTGGAAACTGCCGACGTTGCTTTAATAGAAAATAATCTTGATAAAATTCCATTCTTTATCAAGTTAAGTAAAAAAACATTTAATACACTAGTACAGAATATTTCATTTGCAATAGTTGTAAAAGTTATTTTCTTTATATTAGCAATATTTGGCAAAGCTACTTTATGGATGGCTGTTCTTGCGGATATGGGTTCTAGTTTAGTTGTAATCTTTAATGGTTTAAAACTAACAAGAATAAAACCAGAAAAGAAAGGTTGTTGCAATAAATGTTAAACTCCAAAATCTTACTTCTTTTTGTTTTGACGGCTATTGCTGAAATTATTGGTTGTTATTTGCCATCATTATAGATATATCTGTTTGCTGGTTAATTCAAATATTATGATTATTGCCTGAATATATACACAAATTATGCCGCTTTAACAGTATAAGTACATATATATGCATTAATCTTTTATGGTGATAAGGAAATACCCTTAATATTGAACACCAGTGCCGGATATGTAAAAAATAAAATATGGGTCAGGTTCAAGATAAAATAAGTAAGCACACTGGCTTCAATGCGCTAAGTTACTTTATAGATCCAGCCATATAAACAACCAGCTACCGTTGCCAATATGACATATTTTATTCCGTCCGGAAAATGGATAGCTCCAAAAAATAAGGTTGGGATTAGAATCACTACATATTCAGCATACTTGTACTTGAATGAGCTTAAATACTCCTGAAAAAACCCTTGAAATAGCCCTTCCTCTGCAATACAGGTAAAGAACAGGTTGCTAATCATCCATATCCATAGTTGTAGTGCCAGTTTTGGTTCAATTTTACATAGCCAAAAGCATAAGATAATATCAATATTATGCCAAGGCAAACATTGACTATATTGTTAAAACTATGCAGGGTAAACCATTGAAAGGCTATGACTGGTAGGGATGCAGCATTATGGGCATAGAGTGTTATCTGGCAGCGGCTTGAAGTCTTAAATAGTACAATACAGAATGATAAAAGTTTTGTTGAGTTTAAGGCTTATTTATTATAATAATGCTAGTTAGGATGTTACCTTGCATGAAAATAGTTAGTTTGAGCGTAAAATGGTCAATAGTACTATTTCAATGGGCAAACCCTGAGTGAGATCAGATAGAAGTAAGTTGAGTTGAGGTGCTGGTTTGGCCCATGTAATTTGCTTAACCATTTTTAATCATAAGTTGATAGTTTTTGCCTGCAGAAGTAAACTCTTTACTTTTAATAAAACCTGCTTTTTGATATATATGAATAGCCTTGTGATTATTAATTTCTGGATCTACAATAATAGTTTTATTCCTATGATATCTCCTGATAAACTCATTCAAGATACTAGTTGCATATTCCTTTTCAAAGAAATTTGTATTGCCAATAAAGAAATCAATTCCAATTTTAGTATTACTGATAATATATGTTTGAATGTAACCCGCAGGAGATTGGTTAAGGTAAAACAGAAACCGTTTAGTACTATCCTGAGCCATATAATGATTGATTACCTGCTCCAAGTTTCTGTCACCATCATCCCAAAACAATTTCACATGATCTAATTGTAGCCAATCACATAATATATGGCAGTCATTTAGTTTCAATGGTTCAAAGCTTAAATTTAAAAACATAATAATCAATGTACTATAAACATAGTTAATAAAATAAGTTAAAATTGTATATTATTATAAACTTGCATTATTATCAAGTTTTATTCCATTATATCAAACGAATAATCAGACTCATTCTAAAATAAGCCTGATCGTGTAATTAAAGGTAGGTTTTTTTATTCCTTTATTTGTCCGGTATATCATTAATATCAGATAAATAAGTATTTGCTTATGATAATTACCCTGTAAGTTTAAATCTCTCCTTAACTGCATCTCTACCGTTATCAGGAGATAATTTTGCATAACGTAGAGTCATCTTGATATCAGCATGATTCATAATCATTGAATAGTATATATTGGTGTACCTGCTATAGCTAATAAGCTAATAGACTGGCAAAAGTGCGCCATAATGTGTGAACTACTGCCTGGTTTTTACTATCTCCAGTATCTAATCCTTGATTGAATATTTCATTAAAAATACTCTGTAGTCTGCCTTGAATGCAATCCATACCAATACGAGTGCCATTATCATGCTGGAATATGTAATTATTGGGGGCTTTTACCTGGAATTACCTGGTTAAGTATGCCCTGTAGTTGTTTAGATATGTAACCAGTATAAGGCACCTTACCTTTACCAGATGATTTTGCTTTATAATCAACCAGATTGGTTGTTCTTGCTTGTAGATTTACATCCTTAACCATAATAGCCCGTAATGATTCAAGCCTGTCACCAGTTGACAAGGATAGCAAGCTAAATAACAATAATGGAGCATCTGATTTAACTCGTTCCAGAATTTGGGCTATTTCATTATGGGGTAAAATATCGTTCCCGGGCATTATCTATATCTCATATTTTAGATATTGCAAGGACAGACTGTAGTATCTTATATGTTTTTTTGCGCCACCTAATAATAAGATTCTATCGTTAGATTTGCTGATAACTAATTGATTTATTATTAAGGGTTACATGCTTAAATAGCCAATTATAAGGATCGATAGAACTATTAAGACTTTCATTTTAGTTGGGGCTGTGGTAACCGTGTCAGAACACTTTCGCAAAGGCATGAGCTGAGCGAATACTAAGGCAATGGTCAGTTCAATGTCATTGATGTAGACATTAGATTTTCTGTCAACATAAGCTTGGCATGATGCGCTGATTGATAAGTTCGGCTGAAGCTGCCAGGTTGGTTCAGTTGAATTCGGGAAATGTGCCGCGGGGTAGATAAGTGTTACTAAAATGATTATCACCTTTTCCATAGCTGCAAATAATCAATTATTACCAGTTAGCTCGTAGCGCAATTGTGTCAGAATCATTCTCGTCATTCATATCAATAGAGTTTGCAGCCTTTTTCAATTGCATCGTTATAATTTTACCGTAAGGAATTACCTCACAAGTTTACCTTTGAAATTAAACGTATATATTGATAAACTTTGACTGCTAAAATTTACGTTCGCTAAATTCGCTAAATTTTAGCCAAATTGAAGTGGTGGAAGAGAAGAAAATAGACTATAAGTAAGATGTGTAATCGGGAAGTAGATACTATTTACGAAAACTCAACGTTTGAAGAAGTGTTTGCAGTATTGCTTCCAAAGAAATCTAACGATGAGAATTTAAAAAAGCCAAAATCTAAAGCTTTTTCTTCATATAGCCAGCAACAAGGCAAAACTACTCACCATAAAAAGCAGAAAAAAGTTAAATATGAAAGGATATATCATGAACTTAACAGCTTATGAGCCATGGAATGTAATAAACCAAATAAACGACTTATTAGGTTCATCCATACGAAGGCAGGATTCATCTACTATGGCAACAAGCAGCTGGGCACCAGCAGTAGATATCCAGGAGGAACAGGATAGTTATTGCATTAGAGCTGATTTGCCCGGTGTGAATCAAAACGATATTGACGTATTTATGGATAATGGAGTTTTAACCATTAAAGGAAAAAGAGAATGTGAACATAAGGAAGAGGGAGCAAACTACTCCCGAATTGAACGTATGTATGGCTCTTTCCATCGCCAGTTTACTCTTCCGGATACTGCTGATAGCGAAAATATTCAGGCAGAATATACAAATGGCGTTCTTAGCTTGAAAATTCCTAAAAAAGAGGCTTCTAAACCGCGAAGAATATCTATAACACAACAAAATCTACAGTTACAATCTGATAATAATACTCAAAAAAATGAGCAGGTTCCTATTAAAGATTCAGCAAACTCTCCTGTACAAAGTTGAAAAAACTATTAGGCGAAATCAAAAGGAATTCATATTATGAATAGGGCAAAAGGAGCGGATGAAAATCAACACCCTTTGGAAATACCAATCCCTGAGCAGTCACCAGAACCTGTAAATCCTGGAGAATTGCCAGATATAAACGTAGAGGGTACTGAACAGCACAAATTTGTGGATACTGATGAATTGGTACCGCAGAAAGAACAACCCGGTAAGACACCTGTAATTGCAGAGGAGTCCGGTAAAGTTAATGATGAAGAAAAACAAAAATGCCAAACGGACAATGAACCTCTCGGACAGCCTCCGGATTATGATCCTGAAGGTAATGGTGAAGATGTTAACTAGGTTGCAATTAAATGGTTAAAAACACTTTAGAAGCGTTAGAAATTGGGGATCTGAGTTTTTATGTGAGGCATAAAGTAATTTCGCCTGGAGAAAATACTCAAATACGGAATCAAGGTGAAATTCAGCATTTATATATGCTTTTACATGCCAAAGGCACAAAAATATATCGGCTTCTAATAATTGGGAAAAAAGAATTGCCTGCTATTGAAGAGCGTGAGAAACATTGGGCCATTATTGATTTAGTTACTAAAGATAGGGTTAAAATAGCAGAGATTTTGGAAAAAGACGTATACGGTACTGTAACTCGTGGTGAAAGGGTTCAGCCTGAAGCGGTTTTAGTTGCTAAGGGAGAGTATTCAGTTAAATTTGATGGCAGGCAAACCATTCTGAGCTATAAATTAAAACAGGACAACTTGTTAAGCCAGCTTAAAGCTGACTTAAATATAGTAAACCATGGTAATTATATATTAAGTGTTAAAAACCCTGAACTAAACCCGCCAGATAATCCTCAAAAGCTTCCGGCATATCCAAGTAAATTAAGAAAGCAATTTAAAGATTTACATTTTATAGCTGCAAATCCTATTGAGCTTATTAATTATGTAAATACGCAAGTAATTTTGATAGGTGCGGGTCCATAAGGTAAAAGCTTGTCTGCTATGGTTCTACTGAAGAAAATGAAATGATTTATCACTTTAAAGTAAAGAAGTAAAATGGAAAACTATATTGATGGGACAGTTAAGTTTAACTCAGTAATGGAAGCCAAAACCGTGGCTGATTATGTAGTTGCCAGGCTTGCTGATCTGGGCATTCAACATTCTTTTGGGTTGCCTGGAGATTTTGCTTTCAACCTTAACCATGCTGTTTGTAATAACCCTTTGTTATCCTGGGTAGAGTGTACTAATGAGCTGAATGCTGCTTATGCTGCAGATGGTTATGCCAGAATCACCGGTGCAGCTATATTAAGTACAACTTTTGCTGTAGGGGAACTTAGTGCTCTTAACGGAGTTATGGGCTCAAAAGCAGAAAATGTATTGGTGTTTCACTTAGTAGGGATGCCGGCTAGGACAAGCTGGAGTTCTGATAAAATCTTACACCATACTCTAGCAGATAAGGAATATATGCTATTTAGCAAGCTTTCTGCTGCTGCTTGCTGTGTGAGCTCAATTATTACCCCCCAGAATTGTGTTTCAGAAATGGATAGGGTAATTAGCAAAGCTTTTAGCAAGCGCCAACCCGTATATATTGCAATAGCAATGGATGATGCATTGCTACCGATAACACCACAGGCTGAAGAATTAAAATCCCATATAACTTTCCTAAAGAGTAACCCTACACAATTGCAGAATGCTTTGAAAGTAATCAGGGAGGCTTTACACGCTGCAAAAAATTTAATCGTATTACCTGGCTATAATTTATTGCGTTATAATTTAGCGGATCAGGCTTTGAAATTAATTAAAAAACTAAATTGTCCGTTTATTACCATGATAATGGATAAAGGCGTCTTTGATGAGGCAACTTCAAATTATTTTGGAATGTATTCAGGAGCTAAAACCGAACCGCATATACTTGAACTTATTAATAATGCAGATCTGGTTTTAAACCTTGGTGAAGCTATCTTTAGTGATATGAATACGCTGAAATTCAGCCATACTATTAACCCCCAAAAAATTTTAACGGTTGCTCCTAATTTTATCCGATTCAAAGATCAGGTATTTAACCATGTATATATTGAAGATGTTATTAACAATTTATTATCCCGTAATTTACCCAACTATTCTTTTGATAAAAAACCATATGATATTCATTTTATTGAGGAAACTGCGAAAGAAAGGTTGGATATTGATAAATTATTTTACCTTATCAATAAATACGTCTTAAAAAGCAATGATATTGTTCTAATTGAGACGGGTAGTTCTTCTATTGCGGCAAGTAAACTCTGTTTAAAGCCTGGTACCCAGTTTCATTCCCCGATATTATGGGGTTCTATTGGCTGGGCTACTCCTGCTGCTTTCGGGGCTGCTATTGCAGCGCCACAGCATAGGGTTGTGCTAATTACCGGTGAAGGTTCTCATCAGGTTACTATAAACTCTGTGCTGGAAATGGTTAGATATGAAATTAAGCCTTTTATCATTATAATTAATAACCATGGGTTTACCATTGAAAGAGGATTAGATAAGGATATTACCTGGGAATTCAATGATATTGCCCAAGTGAATTATACGCAGCTAATAAGTACCTTAAGTAATAATAAATGGTTTACTGCAGCGGTCAAAACTAATCAGGAGTTTATTGCTGCCAGTCAGCAGGCCACGCAAGCGGACAAAGCCGTCTATATCGAAGTCATTCTTGATAAATATGATTTTACAGATCACTTGCAATTTATCCATGATGAATTATCCTAGGGGGGGGGTGTAGATGATTAGTATAATCAATGTGTAGCATGGTATCAAATTGTAATGACGCTTTTGCCATAAAATAATGGTTCTGTCTTTCTGTATCTGGGTAGTAGACTACGCCAATCGCTCTTTGTAATTTAGGT
>Ga0206101_1000102_pt1 | contig 22899 bp, 15 predicted proteins | sample 1B0metagenome_FD_148613 | JGI IMG/M metagenome (GOLD analysis project Ga0206101, IMG submission 148613) | Enriched microbial communities from leaf-cutter ant dump, University of Wisconsin, Madison, United States - 1B0 | ecosystem: Environmental > Terrestrial > Nest > Insects nest > Nest dump... | reverse complement strand
ACCGGCGGGGTGTATAACATTGTCATGTACTACCAGAGCGGGAACTGCAAATTTCCCGATACGGAGCAGGTGGTCATACACGCCGAGGTGAACACGGAAGTGTACGATACGATCTGCGACGGGGAAAACTACTATTTCAACGACACCGTTTATACCCGGTCCGGCACTTATGGCCGGCACTATGCCTCCGTGTACGGATGCGACTCCACGCGCATCCTGCACCTGCTGGTACATCCCATCCCGCCCACGCCGCTCGCCTCCTCCAACGCGCCGGTATGCGACGGCGACGACCTGCAGCTGGAAGCCGCCGAGATACGGGATGTCTCTTACACCTGGAGCGGCCCGGGCGGGTTCGCCAGCACTGCACGCGACCCGGTAATTCATGACGTATCGCCGGGTAATGCGGGCGTGTATTATGTCACTTCGACCAGGAACAACTGCATCTCGCCGCCCGACAGCGTACAGGTCGTGGTGAACCCGTTGCCGGAAATCGCCATCCGGTCCGACAAGACGGATATCTGCGCGGGCGACAGCGTACGCTTTGAGACGGTGCAGAGCCCTGCGTACCGGTACCAGTGGTCGCCGGGTTATTTCATGCTCACCAACGACAAGGCGGTTGCCTATGCTTCCGTCCTGTATAACAGCTATATAAAGGTGCGGGTTACGGATACCGTCCGCTGCGTGAGCGAGGACAGCCTGCTCATATATACCCATCCCTGCTGCGGGTTGTACCTGCCTGATGCATTCTCCCCGAACGGCGACGGGAAGAACGATGTGTTCCGGATCATCACAGACGGGTACCAGAAGCTGAGCGTGTTCCGCATCGTGAACCGCTGGGGCGAGACCGTGTTTGCCACGGCCGATCAGCGCAGGGGCTGGGACGGCACCTATAAGGGGAAGCCGCAGGATGCCGGCACCTATCACTATTACCTGAAATACGGCTGCTCGGACGGCGGGCTGTACGAGATGAAAGGAACGGTGACGCTGCTGCGGTGATGCAGGTAAATGTTTGAACAGCGACACATGAGAAGCTTTATACGCAACAGGCCTGTGCTGCTCCTGAAACTGACGCTTGTCCTGGCAGGACAAATGCCGGTAGCTGCTGTGCTGGCTCAGCCGGGGCAAATGGAGCAGAAAACGTATAACTATACTTCTTTCGGACAGCCGGTAAGGTCTTCGGTAGACGAAGAGGTGATCCGCCGGAATAAAGGCTACGAGACCCATCCCGAGCTGGGCATGCTCTTCGCGGAAGCGCCCTGCGCCAATTGCTATGAAATATTGTCCCGGCGTACGGAAAAGACCAAGACATTTTCGGAAAAAGGTACAGACGGCGAACATATATGGGTGCAGTCTTCTACTGCGCCCATGCATTACAGGGACAAGCAGGGCAACTGGCGCACGATACAGGCAAAGCTTTCCCCCGAAGTCCTGCCCGGCATATTCAGCGCAGTCATGTCGCCCATGCCGGTGCATATTGATACCCGCGCAGCATACGCCACAGCCGGCATGCCGGGCAGGCGGGTTATGTTCAACCGCAGGCTCGAGCTGCTGTATATGGCGGCGGACGGCACGGAGCAAACGCTGGGACAGGCCGACTGGAGCCGGTATACCGCCGGTGAGGATGGCGTTTATATCACGGAGATATGGCCGGGCATAGATATGGAGATCACAGTGTTCCGCGGCGCCGTCAAGACAAATTTTTTCCTCAACAGGCCCATGCCGCTGTACGCCGGCGGGCAGATGGTCATTCGCGACCATATGGAGATGGATGAGGGGTTGATGCTGTTCCGCCCGGCAACGCGGCAATGGAAAGGCGGGGCGGAGATAAAATATATTTCAGGCCAGGCGCTCTACACGCTCGGAGCAGCCCTCGTTTATGAAAAACGCAACGCCGGACAAAAGACGCTGCTGGATTACCGGGTGCCGGACAGCAAAAGCCTGGACATACTGATCCCCGGCAGCTGGCTGTCACGTCCGGAAGCAGCTTATCCTGTGGTCATTGACCCGCTGCTCCAGGACAGCAACAGCATTGCAGCAGTGGGAACCGAGTATGCAAGCTCCTGTAACTCCCCGACAGGCGGATGTATTTATGTCAACCCCGTTCCGGTTCCGCCCGCGGTCACCGTCACCGACCTGTTCTTCTCTTTCCGGTTCGTTACGGATTCTCCGGCGTTCCTGAATACCGGTGCATTCGAATTTAAGATCAACGCCTGCGGCAACTCGCTCTTCTACAGCTGCCAGCTGCCGTCTTCCGGTCCCCGCTCGGGATTCTGCTTCGGGACGCACTTGTCCATCTGGCCGCAGCTCCGGCAATGTATTCCCCCGCCCAGCTGCGAATCTTACGACCTTCCCGTCGCCATGCGCTTCCTGCGCTGCTACGGCACTGATCCCGGCTGTGTGGCCAGGCATGTGTATGGCGTGGAGCCGCTTATCGTCACCGTGGAAGGGCATACTGTGGAGCTGCAGAGTATTGCCGGGGATACTACTATCTGCGAGGACGATTCCGCAAAGCTTACGGCTTTGGGAAAGTACGGCGTGCCGCCGTATACCTACACGTGGGAGCCGGGCAGTCTCGACGGCAGCTCTGTGATGGTCGGTCCGAGGACGGATACCCGCTATACGCTGGTTATCACAGATCAGTGCGGCAACACCACCCCGGATACCAGCGTCGGGGTGCATGTGAAGCCGCGTCCCGCTCCGCCGGATATAATGTCAAACACGCCTGTCTGCGAAGGAAAGACATTATCCCTCGGTGCATCCGGGACGGGGGAGGCGTCGTATGCATGGACAGGCCCCAACGGCTATCAAAGCGCCGCAGCGGATACCACCATTCCTGATGTGTCGCCGTCCTGGTCCGGCATCTACTATGCGACGCGTACCGTCAATGGGTGCACCTCCCGGCCGGATAGCGTGGCCATTTTCATACAGCCGCTGCCGGATATTGCGCTGCAGGCCGATGCCACCGATATATGCATGGGCGACAGTGTCCGGCTCGAGACCGTACGCGGCCCGTCTTATTTTTACAGATGGGACCCAGGGGCTTATTTCCTGACCAATAGCGGCCCCGTTGCCTATGCAGTACTCCTGAACACGGGTTACCTGCACATACGGGTGACGGATTCTCTTGCCTGTGCCAGCACGGACAGCATCTATATCCATACACGCCCCTGCTGTGAGCTGTACCTGCCCAATGCGTTCACACCGAACGCCGACGGAAAGAACGATCTGTTCCGGGTCATCACAGAAGGGAAGCACGAGCTGGAAATTTTCCGTATTGTGAACCGATGGGGACAGGTGGTGTTTACAACGACGGACAAGCGCAAAGGCTGGGACGGTACCTGGCATGGGGTGCCGCAGGAGGCGGGCACGTACTATTACTACGTCACATACAAATGCCTGAACGGCGTCGAATATGAGCGGAAAGGGGATGTGACGCTGCTGCGGTAGCGGCTCATTTTGCCGCCTGAGACCAGATATAATTTTTTGTAGACGGAAAAATTTATATCTTGTACGCTCAAATTTTCGTGCACATGCGACACAGAATGCTGCGCAGCCTTACAGCGCTCTGCATTGCCTTTGCGGCGCTGCCGGCAGCGAAAGCCCAGGACCCTATTTTTGTGGAACCGCCGGGGTTCGCGCTCGGCACCAATATCGGCCTGGCCGACCTGTGGGGGGATGTGGGCACCAAGTCTGTCATGGACCATTATTTCAACGGGCAGTACTTCAAGATGCCCTGCTTCCTCGGCGGCGTGTTCGTGCGGTATTCGCTGCATCCGGCCTTTGCGATGCGGCTGGGCGTCAACTACGGCACGCTGTATGCCAACGACAACTGGAACAAGAAAGGGTTCGACAAATCCACCTCCATCAATGACGATGCGTACCAGCGTTATGTGCGCAACCTGAATGTGAAATCGAACATCTGGGAGGGTAATTTCCTGTTTGAGATAGATCCTTTACGTTTCGGCCTGGAGAGCAAGCTGGCGCGGAAGCACTTCCAGCCTTACCTGCTGGTGGGCATCGGCGGGTTCCATTTCAAGCCGACCGGCGAGTACCGCAGCCGTTTGGATGCGGGCGGCGGCACGAAGTGGGTGCGCCTGGATGACCTGCATACCGAAGGCCAGGGCTTCGACTTCTCCGGGGCGCCGGAGCGCTACCAGCTGTGGCAGGTGAACGTGCCGCTGGGCATCGGGTTCCGCTGGGATATCGGCTACCAGCTCAGCCTGGGCATCGAATACCTCTACCGCTACTGCTTCACCGACTACCTCGATGATGTCAGCGGCAGCTATGTCAACCCCGCCTTCTTTGAAGCCAATATCACTTCACGGAACGCGGCCACGGCAAAGGATATGTATGACAAGTCCTGGCTGATAGACCCCAGCATTACCCATACCACCGGAGACGTACGGGGGAACAGCGCCGTCAACGACGGCTACTCCACCATTTCCATCTCCTTCTTCTATAAGCTCAGGAGACGGGCGGATCACTGGTGGTAGGCAGCTACAGATAACGGATCATCCATAATTACCGGAGCGGTGTGTTTGCATGCCGCTTTTTCATTTGGTGTCGCTAAATTTTTTTATATGTTTGCTTATCTCGAAGGGACATTGACCTATAAATCACCTTCCCTGCTGTATTTATCAGTAAATAATGTGGGGTATGAAGTGCACATTACCCTGCAGACGTACACGCGGATCCAGTCGGAGGACCGGTGCCGGCTGTACACGCATCTGCAGGTGCGGGATGACGGCTGGGTGCTGTACGGCTTTGCGGACGAGCAGGAGCGTGCCACCTTCCGCCTGCTGCTGGGAATCAGCGGCGTAGGCGCGGGCACGGCACGCATCGTGCTGTCGTCGCTGACGCCGGAGGAGCTCGAAAGCGTCATCGCCCGGGAAGATGCGCGCGCGCTCGAAAAGATAAAAGGGATCGGCGCCAAGACGGCGCAGCGGATCCTGCTCGAGCTGAAAGACAAGCTGTTGCGCGGCAGAACGGCGGCATTAATTCCGGCGCGGACGCACAATACAACGGCTGATGACGCGTTAATTGCATTGGTTAACCTGGGCATCGCCCGCGCAGCGGCGGAAGCGGCGGTTAAAAAGGTCAAGGATGCACCGGCGTTAACGGTGGAGGAACTCATTAAACAGGCATTGCGTGTGCTGTGACACGCCCATAGTTATATTAAGCTTTGAAGGGAAAGAGTTATTTCGGGTATAAGCTTCTTTTTGCAATCACGCTGGCGATAGCCATAGGCAATGCCATGGCCCGCGATTACCGCGGGCCTTATGATGATGACCCGGACCCGCAGCCCGACACGCCCGTGCGCGCCGCCGAGCCGCAGCTCCGCTTCCCGATCCACGACCGCAGCGGCGACCCTATGCTCGACGACCGCCAGCCGCGCAGCATAGACCTCCAGGACCCGTCCAATGTGGAGCGCGAGGTGACCTATGAGCCGGAGTCGGAGCGGTATTACCTCACGGAAAGGATCGGCAGGGAATATTTCCGCAACCCCACCTACCTGACGCTCGACGAATACCTGAAGTACCGCAGCGGCAAAGACGAGCAGGCCTACTGGCAGCGCCGCATGGACGCGCTGAGCCTGTTCGGCGGCAAGCCGCAGCTGCCCACCATGTACAAGGAGGGCATCTTCGACCGCATCTTCGGCGGCAGCGCCATCAGCGTCCGTCCGCAGGGCAACGTGGACGTCACCGTGGGCGGCAACTGGCAGCATATCAAGAACCCGACGCTGGTGCAGCGGGCGCAGAAATACGGCGTGTTCGACTTCGACATGCAGATGAACATCAACCTGCTGGCCACGGTGGGCGACAAGCTGAAGCTCAACATCAGCAACAACACGCGCGCCACCTTCGACTACCAGAACGTCCAGAAGCTGGAGTACACCGGCAAGGAAGACGAGATCATCAAGAAGATAGAGCTGGGCAATGTCAGCTTCCCGCTGAAGAGCTCGCTGATCAGCGGCGTGCAGTCGCTGTTCGGCGTCAAGACGCAATTGCAGTTCGGCAAGCTCTGGGTCACCGGCGTGGTGTCGCAGCAGCGCTCCAAGCGCCAGAGCCTCACCGTACAGGGCGGCGGGCAGACGCAACAGTTTGCCATCAAGGCCGACGAGTACGAGGAAAACCGGCACTTCCTGCTGGCGCAGTATTTCCGCGACAATTATAACGCCGCGCTCAAAAACTATCCCGTGGTGGCCTCGCTGGTGAACATCACCAAGATCGAAGTGTGGGTGACCAACCGTACCGGGGCGATTGACGGCGTGCGGAATATCGTCGCCTTCATGGACCTCGGCGAAAAAAATCCCTACCAGTCCTCGCTGCGCAATGCCAACGGCGCCGCACAGCCGGATAACAGGAGCAACTCATTGTACGACCAGCTGCTGCAAAATCCCATCAGCCGCGTCCAGGGCCAGACACAGGGCATTGCCAGGGCGCTCGGGCTGCAGCAGACGCAGGACTTCGAGCCGGTCACCGCGCGCAAGCTGAACCCGTCCGAATATACCTTCAACCCCATTCTCGGCTATATCTCCGTCAACTACTCCATGAACCCGGACGATGTGCTGGCGGTCGCCTACCGGTACACCTATAACGGCAAGCCCTTCCAGGTGGGCGAGTTTGCGGAAGACCTGCCGCCGGATACGACCAACCAGAAGGTGATGTTCCTGAAGCTGCTGAAGGCCACGTCGCCGCGGCCGTCGCTGCCGATATGGAACCTGATGATGAAGAACGTGTACACGCTGGGCGGCATGGGCATCTCCAAGGAAGACTTCCGCCTCAACGTCCTGTACCAGGACCCCGGCGGCGGCGAGAAGCGCTATCTTCCCGAAGGCGTCAACGCCGGCGTGCCGCTGCTGACGCTGCTCAACCTCGACCGGCTCAACATCCAGAACGACCCTGCGCCGGACGGTATCTTCGACTTCGTGGACGGCATCACGGTGAACGTGCAGCAGGGAAAGATCATGTTCCCCGTGCTGGAGCCGTTCGGCCGGGACCTGGCGCCGGCGTTGGGCAACGACCCGCGGATGGAGCGGAAATACCTGTACGGCATCCTGTATGATTCTACCAAGACCATCGCCCGGCAGTTCCAGCAGAACAACCGTTACATCATCCGCGGCTCCTACAAATCCTCTTCCTCCTCCGAGATATTCCTCGGCGGCTTCAACATTCCGCCGGGGTCGGTGACGGTGACTGCCGGCGGGCAGCAGCTGGCGGAGAATGTGGATTACCAGATAGACTACGGGCTGGGGCGGCTGCGGATCCTGAATGCGGGCATCCTGAATTCCGGGATTCCGATCAATGTGCAGTACGAGGATAATGCGACCTTCGGCTTCCAGCAGCAGAATTTTCTGGGGACGCGGCTGGATTATTTCGTGAATGACAAGCTGACGATCGGGAGCACGCTCATGCGGCTGACGGAGCGGCCGTTCACGCAGAAGACGACCTTCGGCGACGACCCGATCAAGAATACGGTGATCGGGCTGGACGGTAATTACCAGTCGGAGTTCCCCGGCCTGACGCCTGCTCGACAAGCTGCCGGTGTACGCCACCACGGCGCCGTCCTTCGTCAGCGTCTCGGGCGAGGGCGCGACCCTGCTGCCGGGGCATCCTGTGCAGATCAACTCGCTCGACCCGGAGGGCGCCGTGTATATTGACGATTTTGAAGGCACGCGGAGCTCTTACGATCTCAAGTTCCCGGCGGTGTCCTGGACGCTGGCCTCCACGCCGGCCAACGCGGTGGATCCCAACGGCGCGGAGCTGTTCCCCGAAGCCAAGGACGACAAGGACCTCCAGTATAACAAGAACCGCGCGCGGCTGGCCTGGTATTTCATCGAGCCCACGCTGGTAGACCCTGCGGGCGGCATCCCCGACTATGTGAAGAAAGACCCCAACCAGCACTATATCCGCCTGGTGCAGCAGCAGGATGTATTTCCGCAGAAGACCAACGTCACCCTGCAGAATGCGCTCAGCACGCTCGACCTCGGGTTTTATCCCTATGAACGCGGGCCGTATAATTTTGACCTGCAGAACGTAGACCCCGGCACCGGCCGCTTTACCAATCCCCGCGCCCGCTGGGGCGGCATCCAGCGCTCGATAGAATACAGCGATTTCGAGTCGTCGAATGTGGAGTTTATCGAGTTCTGGGTGATGGATCCTTTTATCAAAAATCCCAGCTCCAACGGCGGCTCGCTGTATATCAACCTCGGGAATATTTCCGAGGATGTGCTGAAGGATAATGCTTTGTTTTTCGAGAACGGCATTCCTTATCCCAAAGACCCTTCGCGGCTGATGAAGAGCCAGTGGGGCTACCAGCCGCTGTTCCAGCAGCAGGTGACCCGCGCCTTCGACACGGATCCGCAGGCGCGTACGGCGCAGGATGTGGGCTATGACGGGATGACCAGCGGCGAGGAAGGACGGCATTATGTTGACTTCCTCAACAGGATCAACGGGGCCATCAGCAACCCCGATGTGCTGCAGCGGCTGCGCAACGACCCGGCAGGCGATGATTATGCCTATTTCCGAGGCCAGGATTACGACCAGCGCAATGCGGGTGTGCTGGAGCGCTACAAGCGGTTCAACAACCCCGAAGGCAACTCTCCCGTCACGGATGCCAACTCGGCCTATTCCTCCGCCGCAACCACCACGCCGGAGTCCGAAGACATCAACAGGGACAATACGCTCAACACCTCCGAGGATTATTACCAGTACCGTGTTGACCTGAAGCCGAACATGCAGGTGGGCGAAAGCTATATCATCAACAAGCAGGTAACGCCGGTGAAGCTGCCCAACGGGGATTACGAAGATGAGACCTGGTACCAGTTCAAGGTGCCGATCCGGGAATATACGCAGCGCGTGGGCAATATCTCCGACTTCCGCTCGATCCGCTTCATCAGGCTGTTCCTGAACGGCTTCCAGGACAGCACCTTCATGCGGTTTGCGCGGCTGGAGCTGGGCCGTAACCAGTGGCGCCAGTACCTGTTTTCCCTGCAGGCCCCGGGTGAGAATATCCCGGACGACGACCGCCGTACGACCAATGTGACGGTGACGTCGGTGAGCGTGGAGGAGAACAACAGCCGCGAGCCCGTGCCTTATGTCATGCCGCCGGGCGTCAACCGCCAGCAGGCCGCCGTCTCCAGCGGGCAGAACGTACAGATGAACGAGCAGGCGCTCTCCCTCCAGGTCTGCGCCCTGAAGGACGGCGACGCCCGCGCCGTGTACAAGGAGGTGAACGTGGACATGCGCCAGTTCGGGCGGATACGCATGTTTGTCCATGCCGAATCACAGGTGGGGCAGCCGATCGTAAGGGACGGCGACATGTATGCCATCGTGCGTATCGGCAGCGACTTCATCAACAACTATTACGAATACCGGGTACCGCTGCAGATCACCGCTCCCGGCACGAACACGGCCGAGGGCGTGTGGCCGGAGCGCAACCGCCTCGACCTGGCGCTGGACGACCTGGTGCAGGTGAAGATCTCCCGCAACAACAAAGGCCTGCCCGCGCATGTGCCGTACCAGGAGACGGATGCGGCAGGCAATACCATCGTCGTTGTCGGCAGTCCCAACATCGGCGATGCGAAGACCATGCTGCTCGGCGTGATGAACCCGAAGAAGACCACCAGCACGCCGGACGACGACGGCCTGCCCAAGTGCATCGAGATATGGTTCAATGAGCTGCGGATGACCGGGCTGAATGAAAAGCCGGGCTATGCCGCCACGGGCAGCGTCAACCTGACGCTTGCGGACCTCGGCAACATCCGCCTGGCGGGCAGCATGCACACGCTCGGCTACGGGAATATTGACCAGAAGCTGAACCAGCGCAACCGCGACAACTTCAACCAGTATGACGCATCCACCAACCTGAACATGGGCAAGTTCTTCCCCCGCACCTGGGGCCTGCAGCTGCCGATGTTCGTCGGCTATTCGCAGAGCGTCAGCAACCCGCAGTACAATCCCTACGACCTCGACGTGAAGTACAGCGACCAGCTCAAAGCCGCGCAGGGTAAGTCGCAGCGCGATTCGCTGAAGGAGATGTCGCAGGACTTCACCTCCATCAGCAGCTTCAACGTCACCAACATGCGCGTGCTGGGCAACCCCGACAAGCCCGCCGGCAACAAGAAGCCCTGGAGCGTGCAGAACTTTGACCTCAGCTACGCCTATACCCGCCAGCACAAGCGCAACCCGCTGCTGTCGTCCGACGACCTGACCAACCAGAAGCTGGGACTGGGCTATGCCTATGCCATCAAATCCAAGTCCATAGAGCCGTTCAAGAGAAAGATCAAGTCCACCTCCAAATGGCTTGCGCCTGTAAAGGATTTCAATTTTAACCTCCTGCCGGCCAATTTCACCTTCCGTACGGAGCTGAACCGCACCATGGACGAGACGCAGGTGCGTAATATTGACGGCGGTCCGTACCGCATTCCGCCTACCTACTACAAGAACTTCATCTGGATGCGCAGCTATGTCCTGCGCTGGGAGCTGACGCGCTCGCTTTCCGTTGACTACAACGCCACCAACCAGTCGCGCATTGACGAGCCTTACGGCCGCATTGACAGCAAGGAGAAGCGGGACACGCTCTGGGACAGGGTCAGCAGCTTCGGCCGCAACACCCTGTACACCCAGTCTGCGAACGCGAGCTACAACCTGCCGCTGCAGAAGATACCGCTGACCGACTGGACGAACCTGCGGCTTACCTATGGCACCTCGTATACGTGGACGGCCGCGTCGCAGCTGGCGAAAGGGCTGGGGAACACCATCGGCAACACACAGACGAAGCAGGTAAACGGGGAGCTCAACTTCACGCAGCTGTACAATAAAAACCGCTGGCTGCGGGCCGTCAACCAGCCGAAGCCGGTGAACCGGAAAGGGCAGCCGACAAAGAAGGACGACCGCAAGACCGTCGGTGAGAAAGACCTGAGCGGCGGCGATACGGCAACGGTGGCCAAGCCGCCGGTGCGGAGAAGGATGCCGAAGCGGAAGGATATCATTATCATCAACGAGGACACGCTGAATACGAAGGACTTTACGGACGTGCAGATCGACTCACTGCGCAAGATACAGACGGCGCAGGAGAAGGCGCGGCTGAAGGCGGAAAAGGAAAAGCGGAAGCGCGAGCGGAAGGCCGCGCGCCTGCTGCGGCGCAACACCGTCCCGCAGGTGAGCGACGGCGTGCGCGTTGCCGGGCGGCTGCTGACGATGGTGAAGCGGGTGACGTTCAACTATACGGAGAATGCCGGCACCGTGCTGCCCGGCTTCATGGACAGCACCCGCTATATGGGCGTCAACAACATCACCGGCCAGCCGGGGATGGGCTTTGTCTACGGCTACCAGCCCGGGCGTTCCTGGCTGGAGTCCAAGGCCGGCGGCGGCAGGCTGAGCCGCGACTCGCTGTTCAACGCGCAGTTCCAGCAGCAGTATGCCCAGAACCTGACCATCAACACCACGGCGGAGCCGTTCCGCGACCTGCGTATAGACATCATGCTGACGCGCTCGTTCAGCAAATCGCACAACGAGCTGTTCAAGGACACGGGCTCCGGCGCCTTCAGCCACCTGAACCCGTATGAGACGGGCAGCTTCAACATTTCCTATATCGGCCTCAAGACCATGTTCAAGCCTGCGGGCGCCAACTCGGCGATCTACAACGAGTTCCTGCAGAACCGGCAGATCGTCTCCCGCCGGCTGGGGGACAACAACCCGTACACGTCCGGCACGCCCGACCCGAACGACCCGTCGTACACGAAAGGCTATACCGGCTACTCGCAGGATGTGCTGATACCCGCGTTCATCGCGGCATACAGCGGCCGCGACCCGAACGAGGTGGCGCTGGTCAGCTATGAGAACCAGCAGAACATCCGCAGCAATCCTTTCAAGTACTTCCTCCCGCTGCCCAACTGGAAAGTCAGCTACAACGGCCTGAGCAAGCTGCCGGCGTTCACGCCGATCTTCAACAACTTCGTCGTGACCCATGCGTATAACGGCTCGCTGTCCATGAACAGCTTCATCTCGTCGCTGTTTTATGATGATGTGTACCTGCTTGGCTTCCCGTCATTCATAGACTCCAACTCAGGCAACTATGTGCCGTTCTTCCAGGTACCTAATGTCACGATGTCGGAGCAGTTCAGTCCGCTGCTGGGCTTTGATGCCGCGTTCAAGAACAATATGACGGCGCGGTTCGAGTTCCGGAAGTCGCGGAATGTGAGCCTGAGCCTGATTGACTACCAGGTGAGCGAGACCAGGAGCTCGGAGTTCGTGATCGGCGGCGGCTACCGGGTGCGCGGGCTGAACCTGCCGTTCGAGATATTCGGCGTGCGCAAGCTGAAGAATGATCTCAACATCAAGGTAGACCTGGGGCTGCGCGACGACAAGACGAGCAACAACTACCTGGCGCAGAACATCGAGATCACGACGCGCGGACAGAAGGTGATCACCATCTCCCCGTCCATAGACTATATTGCCAGCGACAAGCTCACGCTGCGGCTGTTTTACGACCGGCGGCAGAGCATTCCCTACACCACGCAGTCGTTCCCCATCACGACCACGCGGGCGGGGCTGACGCTGCGGTTTATCTTTGCGCAGTAGCCGCGCTTTGCCAAGCGGGAGAACAATCGTAAATTTGTAGGTCAAGCAGCTTGTTATTATTATGACTGTGCATTCGTTTCAGGAACATTTTGACCGGAAGATTGACGACGAGGTGAACATTGAGCCGCGCGACTGGATGCCGGATGATTACCGGAAGACGCTGATCCGGCAGATATCGCAGCATGCCCACAGCGAGATCGTGGGGATGCTGCCGGAGGGCAACTGGATCACCCGCGCGCCGAGCCTGCGCCGCAAGGCCGTGCTGCTGGCCAAGGTGCAGGACGAGGCGGGGCACGGGCTGTACCTGTACAGCGCCGCGGAGACGCTGGGCATCAGCAGGGATGAAATGCTGGATCAGCTGCACAGCGGGAAGGCAAAATATTCTTCTATCTTCAACTATCCCACGCTTACCTGGGCGGACATGGGCGCTATCGGCTGGCTGGTGGACGGCGCCGCCATCATGAACCAGGTGCCGCTCTGCCGCACCTCGTACGGCCCCTATGCGCGGGCGATGGTGCGCATCTGCAAGGAAGAGAGCTTCCACCAGCGCCAGGGCTTCGAGATCATGCTGACGCTCAGCAAAGGCACCGAAGTGCAGAAAAAAATGGCGCAGGACGCGCTGAACCGCTGGTGGTGGCCGTCGCTGATGATGTTCGGCCCGCCGGATGATAACAGTCCCCATACCGCGCAGAGCATGCGCTGGCGCATCAAGCGCTTTACCAACGACGAGCTGCGGCAGAAATTCGTGGACGTGACGGTAGAGCAGACCAATATACTCGGGCTCACCGTCCCCGACAAAGACCTGAAATGGAACGAAGAACGCGGGCATTACGATTTCGGCGTCATCAACTGGGATGAATTCTGGAACGTGGTAAAGGGCAACGGCCCCTGCAACAAAGAGCGCCTCGAAACCCGCAAAAAAGCCTGGGAAGACGGCACCTGGGTACGCGACGCCGCGCTTGCATATGCAGAGAAACGCAAAGCCCGCACAGCTGCGCAAAACGCCGCAGCATAAAACATCTTGCTACCTGCTACTGACTACCTGATACTATAAAAAAATGTCCAAGAATCAACCCCGACACGAATGGCCGCTCTGGGAGGTCTTCATCCGCAGCAAGGCCGGCCTTGATCACAAGCATGCCGGCAGCCTGCACGCGGCAGACGCGCAGATGGCCATCGAGAATGCACGGGATGTGTACACCCGCCGCATGGAAGGCGTGAGCATCTGGGTGGTGGAGAGCAAATACATCCACGCCTCCGACCCCGGCGAGGCCGCGTCGCTGTACGAGCCGGCGCAGGACAAGATATACCGGCACCCGACCTTTTACAACCTGCCGGACGAATTAAAGCACATGTAGCCAAACCGCCGTCTCAAACAAAAGCATGAACCAGTCCGCCCACCTGCTGCGCTATACCCTCCAGCTTGCCGACAACGCCCTGATCCCCGGCCACCGCCTGGGCGAGTGGTGCGGCCACGGCCCGGTGCTGGAGCAGGACATTGCGCTGACCAACATCTCGCTGGATCACCTCGGCCGGGCGCGCAGCCTGTATCAATATGCGGCGGAGCAGTTCAACCATATGCCGCCGGAAGCGCAGCAGCCGTTCTTCATCTCGCCGCTGCTGCAGCAGGCGCCGCCGCCGGTGGACGAAGACGACCTGGCTTTCCTGCGCGACGCCTGGGACTTCCGCAACGTCCTGCTGGCGGAGCAGCCGAACGGCGACTGGGCGCACACCGTGGTGCGGTCTTTCTTCCTCGACTCGTTTCACTACTTCTTTTTCCAGGCGTTGAGCACCAGCAGTGATGAAACCCTGGCTGCCATTGCCGAAAAATCGCTGAAGGAGGTCACCTACCACATGCGCTGGAGCAGCGAATGGGTGATCCGTCTCGGCGACGGCACGGAGGAGAGCCACCGGCGGATGCAGGAGGCGATAGCTGCACTCTGGCCGTACACCGGCGAGCTCTTCCGTCCCTCGGAGGCCGAAGAAGCACTGGAAGCACAGGGCATTTCCGTCCCCCTCGCGGCGGTCAGGGAATTGTGGATGCAGCGTATTGCCTCTGTGCTGGACGAAGCAACCGTCCCGGTGCCTGATCCCGGTGTGTGGATGCACGAAGGCGGCAAGGAAGGCCGGCATACCGAGCACCTGGGATATATACTCGCCGAGCTGCAGTTCATGCAGCGCGCTTACCCGAATATGGAATGGTAATGCTCTCCATAGTCTTACCCTGCTATAACCCGCCGGAACACTGGGAAGCGCGCATCCTCAGCGAATACCAAACGCTGCAGGCCCGCATCCCGGAACCGCTCGAGCTGATCGTGGTGAACGACGGCAGCAGGCAGGGAGTGCATGAAGCGCAGGTGGCCGTGCTGAAAGACAACATCCCCGGATTCCGCTACCTGCATTACCCGGTCAACCGCGGCAAGGGCTATGCCATCCGTCACGGCATGCAGTCCGCAGCAGGCGACCTGCTGATGTACACCGATGTGGACTTCCCCTATGCAACCGACAGCACACTCGAAATATACCGCCAGCTGAAAACCGGCGCATGCGATGTGGCGGTGGGCGTCAAAGATCTTCATTATTACAGGAACATCCCCCGTGCCCGGCGGATCATCTCCCGGACATTGCGCTGGCTGGTGCGGCTGTTCCTGCGGATGCCGGTGACGGATACGCAATGCGGGCTGAAGGGCTTCCGCAGCGCTGTGCTGCCGCTGTTCCTGTCCACCACCATTAACCGTTACCTGTTCGATCTGGAATTCCTGAAATACTGTTTCCGCAATGGCAAATTCCGTGTTACTGCAATACCGGTAAAGCTGAAAGAAGGCGTTGTATTCCGGCAGATGAATTACCGGATACTTGTGCCCGAGCTCATTAATTTTGTACGTGTAAGCTTTAAAAACCGGGAATGAAGGACGGCAGGCGTTTTCTTTTCTCTCTGTGCGCTCTGGCGGCGCTGCTTGCGGCCGTATATTATACATTCGCGTTCACGCTCTCCGACCCGGGACATACGCTGGCCGGCATCGGGGGGGATGCAGCGAAGAATTATTTCACCTATCTGTATCATATCCATTTCGGGAAGGGCCTCTGGTTCACCGGTATGAACTATCCATATGGCGAGCACCTTACCTATGCTGATGCCCAGCCGTTGCTTTCGGTACCCCTGTCTTACCTGCACCGCATCTTTCCTTTTCCGCCGCAGGTCTCGCTCCTGCTGCTGCACCTGCTGATCCCGGCGAGCTTTGTGATCGCCTGCGTGTATATCTGGAAGATACTGACCCATTTCCGGGTGCCTGCATTCCCCGCCGCACTGTTTGCTGCTGCCATCCTGTTCCTGTCGCCGCAGCTGGCGCGGGCATCAGGCCATTTCGGGCTGTCGTATGCCTGCTATCTCCCGGTGGTCTTTTACTGGACAATCCTGTATCATGAAACAGGCAAAATACGTTATATCGTCCGGTTTGCCATACTGACGGTGATCATGACGTTCCTGCATCCCTATTTCGCAGCTACGGGCTGCCTCTGGGCGGGGTTTTACAGTCTTGCCGTACTGCTGGTACGCAGGAAGACATGGCGCGCCGCCATGCTCCATATCCTGCCGTTTATAGCGGCGGCGGCCCTGGTGGCGGTTACGGTGCAGCTCTATGTGAAGCTCACTGACCCGGTTACGGACAGGCCCGTCTACCCTTACGATATCCTCAACTCGTTTGTTACAGGCGACCAAATATTTTCTTCTTCCACCTCGCCGTTCTGGCAGTTTTTCCGTGAAGCGGGCATATATCCCACGGAAGAATACAACGCGGAAAAGAATACCTATCCCGGCATTCCCGTGCTGGTCATTGTTCTGGTCTCCTTCACCGGTTACCTGCTGCGGCTGCGGAAGAAAAAGCAGCCGGCCGCTCCCGCGCATTTCGATCCCGTCTGGGTGGTCATGGCGGTAAGCGTGCTGCTGTTCACGCTGGGCGTTCCTATCCTCTGGGGCGGACAGTGGCTGGTAAATTATCTTTCCCTGCTGCGGCAGTTCCGCTCCGTGGGGCGGTTTGTCTGGATCTTCTACTACATCATAACCGTGTATGCGGCCGTGATATTTTACAGGTGGTACGAGCTGAAGAAGTCAACACTGCCGATAGCGGCGCATGGGGTTATGGCGGCTGTGCTGCTGCTCTGGGGACTTGATTCGGTGGCCTGCATCAACCGGTACAGGAAGGATACGGCCGGCGCGCGGAATAATTACAATATCTATTTTTCTACGGAAGAGGAGCGCTGGGAACAATTCCTGGCTGCGCACGGGCAAAAGAAGGAGTCATTCCAGGCCTTACTGCTGCTCCCTTTTGTGCACATAGGCTCCGAGAAGCTCTGGCTGGGCGGCGATCATACTTGGCTCATGACGCTCGGCACCAAGGCGGCGCTGCAGCTGCATCTCCCCGTAGTAGATGTGATGCTTTCGCGGACATCCTGGTCGCAGACCTGGAGCCAGGTGCGGACCGCCGCAGGTCCGTATGCGCAAAAGCCGCTGCTGCTGCATGCCGACGAAAGGCCGTACCTGCTGCTGGAATACCTCGAAGCGCCTTTGTCGCCGGACGAGCAGTACCTCGTGGACCGCGCGGAGCTGATCGGCGCCCGTGACCAGTGCCGGGTATATGCCCTGTATCCCTCCCGTGTCCGCAGCGCCGACCAGGCAGCACGGATGCAGGCAGCGCACCTGGCGGCGCAACTGGCGCCGGGGACGGATACCGTGCTTGGCATGCGGGATGCCGTTTATATTGATCACCTGGATGCGCACCGGTACAATGAGGCCTTCTTTGGCGAGGGCTGTGCGCCGCCGGTAACGGACAGGTATGCAGCGATCGCCGCCATGGACCTGATCCCGCAGGCAGACAGCGTCCTGTATGAATTTTCCGCCTGGGTGCTGGCAGACCGGAAGGACTACAGATCGCCGCGCTTTGATATAGACCTGACGGACAGCGCCGGCAGCCTGCTGTCGCGCCACCGGATAGAGACCAACAGGAGCGTGGATAATGCAGGCATGTGGCTGCGGGCGGCGGGTTATTTCCGGGTGCCGGCCTCCTGCCGGAAAATTATTTGTAACTTACATAATCCGCATGCAGGAAAAAACTACCTGGCGCTGGATGAGCTGATGATACGCCCCGCCGCCGCCATGGTCATTGCCAGGGATAAGAGCGGGCGCGTTATGGTCAATAATCACCTGCTGTCCGCAGGCGCTCCCGCTAACTGATCCGCATCTTATGCTGACGATCACCACACAGCAGGTTTATGAATGGCTGTCCTCCGTGACAGACCCGGAGGTGCCGGTGCTGACGATACTGGACCTGGGCATCGTCCGCGACGTGCAGGTCGGCGAAGGAGCGGACGGCGGCCCCGAGGTAACGGTGGCGATCACGCCCACCTACAGCGGCTGCCCGGCGATGGACGTGATCGCGGTGAACATCCGCATGGCGCTGCTCAGCCGGGGTATCAGACATATAAATATCGAAAACCGGCTGCACCCTGCCTGGACGACCGACTGGATGACGGAGGAAGGGAAGCAGAAGCTGCAGGCATACGGCATCGCGCCCCCGCAGCGGAAGGCGGCAGATACGTTGGCCCTGTTTGCCGATGACAAGGTGCCTTGCCCCCGCTGCGGCTCAACGGATACGGAGCTGGTCAGCCAGTTCGGCGCCACTTCCTGCAAGGCATTATACCGCTGCCTGAGCTGCCACGAGCCGTTCGAGCATTTCAAATGCCATTAACATTAAAACGAGAAAACAAGATAGCTATTCAAAGCTGATCACCTTCAGGTCATCAATCAGGATCTGCCTGTCGCTCTCCGAATTCCAGAAGAAGACGGATGCGCGATCAAACTTTTCACGAGGGATTTTCACATCCATGTAGATTTCTTTTGTCTCGCCGGGTCGTAATACTCGGAATACCCGTATAATGGATGTTTTGATGACCTGGTCCCCATCATAGAATTTTACCACAAACTGTACCATTTTCCATACGACTGGTTCATACTGCACGGCCCTGAAGACGGCGCTTGCGCGTATCCATGTTTTGCCGGGATCATCAATTATGAAAAAATATTCCTGTGTGTGCTGATGGGTTTTATCCAGAAATATGCTCTTCCCGCTGATGGCATTTTCCGTTGTGATGTATGCCGATGTGTCTGCATCGAAATTATTGGCATACACCTGCCTGGCATTTTTCGGAATACCTTTATACCTGTCGGGGTTGTCAAGGAGCTTCTCTGTATCCTCATCCTTTTCATACCGGCCCAGGGTAGCCCAGAAATATTCCTTCGTGGTCTCCTCCAGCCGTAACAATCCACCCCTGTGCGCCTGGTGGGTAAGCCAGAGATTATACCAGATACAGCATAGCAGGAATACAGCGGTGGTGATTTTCAGGAATGTCTTTCCGGAACATATCCGTTGGAAAAATGCTGCCAGCGGGAAAGCCAGGGCAGGATAGGCCTGTATCATTGCCCGTTTCCCAAGGCTGCCACCATACCACCAGATATCCCAGGAAAAGCATACATACATGAATACCAAGGAGAACAGAAAAATACTCCAGTAATACTGCCTGTGATTTTTATAAAGCGCTGCCAGTCCGATGAGGGACAGGATCATTACCGGGGTGTAAACAAACCACCCTGCCCGATAGCTGAACAGGCATTCTATGATATGGGGGCGCAGAAAGCTGAAACCCTGATTCCCGTAAGAATATACCAGCCATGAGCCGGCAATCCGTTTCCAATAGATAAGCTGGACGGATGTTACAGCGCCGAAGGCCAGCAGGGCTGAGACCGGATATTGTACATTAGCCGCCATAAAACGTAACCGCTCTCTGATGTCCTGGGTCCGTGTAATACCCCAGCAGGCAGGAAGGATCCACGCGATAATCTCTGTAGGTCGCGTAAGCGTGGCTATCCCGATGAGTAAACCCACCGCCAGCGCCGAAGGCAAGGTAGGTCGTTTGTAAAATTTTATGATAAACAGGATCAGCAGCGCGTATACGGTGAACAGGGTGTTATGGGTCATAGCCCCGTCAATTGCGGCATAATTCAGATAGTTGGTGGAAAAGACAATGACCACCAATGTAACGGCAACTGCCTTATCCGTGAAAACATATAATAAAGCCTTTCTCAGCACACACAATCCAAGCAGGGCATACAGCAACATACCCAGGCCTATGGAGACCTGATAGGGGTAGGAAAATCCGTCGGCAGGCCATGTATCGCTGCTTTTGGCAACCAGGTGGCCGATAAGAAAGAAGGGGCTGTATATAACAGCCTGCCCGGCGGCATACTGCAGCACATAATTACCGGACGGATGCAGGTGCCCCGCCTCAAACCTGTCGGCGAAGGCGTATTGCTTCAGAATGCTATCACCAAAAGCACATTTTTTAAGATCCTTGTAGATAAACTGTGCGGGCAGGTACATATAATAGCTGGCAGCATCCCAGCTGATGGTGGCTTCACCTCCGGGTTGTTTCCATTTCGGATAATAAAGAGTGCCTGTTGCGATGAGCAGCAGGTAGCACAAGATCAGCGCTGCCCCCGAAAGTCTGTTTTTTTTCATTGTTCTGCCGGTGATACAAAAATATCATATTCAGCGGGCCATTCGGCAATATAAATAATGCATTGATACGCTGACCGGCATTACCGGTGTCCCTGTTTCGTATGGGTCATGCGCCGTTGCTGCCGGGCGTCTCTCCCTGCAGCACCTCCAGCGCTTTCTGCGCGGCCACCTGGCCGGCTTCCTTCTTGTTGAAGCCGGTGCCGCTGGACACGAGCTCGCCGTTCAGCACGACGCCGACGGTGAACACCTTGCGGGCGTGCTCCGTCTTTTCGCGGAGCAGGTCGAAACTGAGGGTGTGGTTGTTGCGCTGCGCCCAGCTGAGCAGGCGGTTCTTGTAGTTGGTGTCGGTAGACTCGAACAGCTCGATGTCCACGTACGGCCGGATCACCTGGTTGAGGATGAAAGTGCGGGTGCGGGGAAACCCCTGGTCGAGGTAGACGGCGCCGATCAGCGCTTCGAGGGCGTTGCCGAAGATATGGCTGCGGCTCAGCCCGCGGTCGTTGCGGTTGTACTGCACCAGCTTGTGCAGCCCCATGCGCAGCGCCACGTTGTTCAGCGTCTCGCGCCGCACGATGCGCGAGCGCATCTCCGTGAGGTAGCCCTCGGGCTGCGTGGGATATTTTTTAAAGAGGTACTCCGCAACGATGGCGCCGAGCATGGCGTCGCCGAGGAACTCGAGGCGCTCGTTGTTATGCGCCAGCTCCTCGATCTTCGAGCGGTGCATCAGCGCGAGCTGGTAGTAGGCAGGATGTCGCGGGGTAAAGCCGAGCAGATGCTCCAGTTGCAGGGACAGTTGCCTGTCGGTAGAGAAGAGCTGGAGGATCCGTATCGCAAAACGACGCAAGGCTATGCTTCAAATTTTTTGAAAATGATGGACGCGTTGTGTCCGCCAAAGCCGAAGGTATTGCTCAGCGCCGCGCGGACGGTGCGCTGCTGCGCCTTGTGGAAGGTGAAGTTGAGCCTGGGATCGAAAGCCGGATCGTCGGTGAAATGGTTGATGGTCGGCGGCACAATGTCGTTCTGGATCGCCAGGATGCTGGCGATGGCCTCGATGGCGCCCGCGGCGCCGAGGAGGTGGCCGGTCATAGACTTGGTGGAGCTGATGTTGAGCCGGTACGCATGCTCGCCGAACACCCGCTGGATAGCGGTGACCTCGCTGATGTCGCCCAGCGGCGTGGAGGTGCCGTGGACGTTGATATAGTCAATGTCTTGCGGCGTCATGCCCGCATCGTCCAGCGCATTCACCATCACGTTGTAGGCGCCCAGCCCGTCGGGGTGCGGCGCGGTCAGGTGGTATGCGTCCGCGCTCATGCCGGCGCCGGCGATCTCGGCGAGGATGTGGGCGCCGCGCCGCTGCGCATGCTCCAGCTCCTCGAGGATGATCGCCCCCGCGCCCTCGCCCATGACAAACCCGTCACGGTCGAGGTCGAACGGCCGGCTGGCGGTCTTGGGGTCGTCGTTGCGCTCCGACAGCGCCTTCATGGCGTTGAACCCGCCGATGCCGGCCTGGGTGACCACCGCCTCCGAGCCGCCGACGACGAACGCGTCGGCCTTGCCGAGGCGCACATAGGTCAGCGCGTCTATCAGCGCGTTGGTACCCGAAGCGCAGGCGCTCACCGTCGCGAAGTTGGGGCCGCGGAAGCTGTACCGCATGGAGATATGCCCCGCCGCAATGTCGAGGATCAGCTTGGGAATGAAGAACGGGTTGAAGCGCGGCGTACCGTCGCCCGCATCGTACGCCTTCATCTCCTCGATAAAGGTGATCATCCCCCCGATGCCGGAAGCCCAGATCACCCCTACCCTGTCCGTGTTGATGCCCGGCTCCGTCAGCCTTGCCCCGCGCACCGCCTCATCGGCGGCAATGACCGCCAGCTGCGAGAACCGGTCGAGCTTCCGCGCATCCTTGCGCTCGAGGTAGTCCTCCGCATGGAAGCCCTTCAGCTCGCAGGCAAAGCGGGTCTTGAACTTGGCAGCGTCAAATTGCTGAATGAAATCGGCGCCCGAAACCCCATTGACCAACCCATCCCAATAAGCAGGCACGTTATTACCCAACGGCGTAAGGGCACCGATACCGGTAACGACAACTCGTTTCAACGGCAAATTCATCAACAATTTCAGTTACAGGGCGGTGTAGAATAGAAAATTACTTTACGTGTTCTTCCAGATAAGAGATAGCCTGACCAACGGTTGTGATGGTTTCAGCCTGCTCATCGGGGATGGAGATGTTGAACTCTTTCTCAAATTCCATGATCAGCTCTACTGTGTCGAGCGAGTCGGCGCCGAGATCATTCGTGAAGCTTGCTTCCGTGGTCACCTCGGCTTCGTCAACGCCTAATTTGTCCACAATGATTTTTTTTACGCGGGTTGCAATGTCAGACATGGCTATGTTATTTAATTTTTATGAGTGCAAAAATAGACTTTTCGGGAAAAAGGACAAGAGAATTAAAAATTTCTTTCCTCCACGATCCTGCCGTCCCGCATCACCAGCGTGCGGTCGGTCATTGCCGCCAGCGCCTCGTTATGGGTGATCATCACGATCGTCTGCCCCAGCCGCCGCCGCAGGTCGAGGAACAGCTGGTGCACCGCATGGGCGTTGGCGCTGTCGAGGTTGCCCGTCGGCTCGTCGGCCATCACCACCGACGGCCGGTTCACCAGCGCGCGCGCGATGGCCACGCGCTGCTGCTCGCCGCCCGACAGCTCCGAGGGCTTGTTGTCGAGCCTGCCGGTCAGCCCCACCGTCTCCA
>Ga0206101_1000101_pt1 | contig 23111 bp, 19 predicted proteins | sample 1B0metagenome_FD_148613 | JGI IMG/M metagenome (GOLD analysis project Ga0206101, IMG submission 148613) | Enriched microbial communities from leaf-cutter ant dump, University of Wisconsin, Madison, United States - 1B0 | ecosystem: Environmental > Terrestrial > Nest > Insects nest > Nest dump... | reverse complement strand
GAATTTAAGGAGTTTCGTCCATCTGATCTGGTTAAACTGGATGTATTGGTTAATAGTGAACGGGTTGACGCATTGTCATTAATTGTTCACCGTGCTAATTCTTTATACCGTGGACGTGAGTTAGCGGCTAAATTACGGGAGCTGATTCCCCGGCAGATGTTTGATATCGCGATTCAGGCGGCAATCGGGTCACATATTATTGCCCGTGAAACTGTGAAAGCTATGCGTAAAAATGTATTGGCTAAGTGTTATGGTGGAGATATTACCCGTAAGAAAAAATTACTTGAGAAACAGAAAGCCGGTAAGAAACGAATGAAACAAGTTGGAAATGTGGAAATTCCACAGACTGCATTTTTGGCAATATTGCAAGTTGAATAAAAATGAGGCTTTTGCCTCATTTTTATTTTTTTGTCATCGGATAGTTACTTGTAGAAGTTCCAGTGTTTGTAGGAACATAGTAAAGCGTATTGATATTACTGCTGATAGCCGTTGGTGGTGAAGACTGAAATGCCACAGCTGGTTGCCAGTCGGTATAACTACTCTGCCTCATGACCATAACATTATATGCCCCATAGTTATTTGGCGTATTACTTAAGTCACTACCTACTTTAATCCAGCTTTCTCCATCAAATTTTCTTACTTTAATCAAACCACTTTCCTGATAGGCTACATATGGGTTATTATCTTTAGGATTAATAGCGAGGCTGATCCAGGTAGCAATATGTGTGGTGATGGTAGGGTCTCCCACTGCAACCCAGTTGCTACCATTATATTTGCGGATGGCCATCAGCTGGTTGGAACTTTCATATGCTACATAAGGCATTCCAGTCGTATCTACAGCAAGGCTTATAAAATTAGCGGGCCCATTGCTGAAATTGGTCGATCCTACTTGACTCCAGGAGCTACCTTCATTATTTAATTTTAGAACGCTTACCCCCCCACTAAATGCGCCATCCGCATAAGCAATGTATACCGGATAAGCTGTACCTATTCTGGTTGGGGTGGCTGCAATATTAACCTGTGTTGCAGTTCCAGTTGTAAGTGTTGTTTGAATATCTGATAAATTGGTATTAAAGACGCTCAGTTTTCCCTGTCCATTGTATGCTGCAGAAATGCAAACACCACTTTCTGTTTGAACTGATACTGCATCATATTTAGTAGTGTCGCTATAGGCAAGGATCTGGTAACCCCCTCCTGGAGCTAATGCCATGTTCATTTGATCTGTAGTAACGTCATGAATTTCAGGAGCAGGGCAACTTGCTGTCCCTGGTCCAATATACTCATAAGACTGTACATATTGTGCCGTACTGGATTGGCTAAAATCAATTTTATCCGGTAAAGCTTTGAGCCATGAAACCTGTCTTTTGCTAATTGCTGATTCTTGTGCCAGATAGGCCAAATTAATATTAAATTGACCATCAATTGCAATTGAAGTACTTGCAGAACCTAGGGACATATTAAGATCACTTGCAATTTGTTCCCAACCTGGTGAGGATTGCCCAAATACGTAGCGGAAGATTGCCAGGCTTTCACTTCCCTGATATGCGACATATAAATTCCCAAGCTGATCACTAGCTAAGCCAATATTATTAGCCCGACCATTTACTATCGGTAATGAATTTGATGTATTTTGCCAGCCTACTAATGGGATTGGTGGGGGAGTAGGTGTGGGAACAGGGGTAAATGGAGTACTTCCTGCATTTCCTCCTATGGGAATACAGCTCGGTAATGATGCTGCACTTAGGATTGCAGTGATTAATGCAATATGATAGTTTGATCTTTTCTTCATTAAGGTTCAATTCAAAACAAGTAAGTCGTAATTTTAATCTGCGTCTGTACGCTTAATCCTGATATGCTCATTTTACCATAGCCATTGATCTGCCGTCAGTCTACAATGCTATTGTGATTTATGATAAAATAATGCAAACTTAATCTATATAATGGTGACGATAATGCATAATTTATTCAATACCCAGTCTGAAATTTCTACAACCAGTGGAAAGTCTTACAAATATTATTCTTTGCCAAAGCTGGCAGAAGCGGGATTTAATCTCAAAAAATTACCAGTGTCTATCAGAATAGTTCTCGAAGCTGTGTTGCGTAATTACGACGATGTGAAAGTTAACGAAGAACATGTTAAGCAATTGGCTACATGGCAGGCTAAAGCTGATCGGGTAGATGAGATTCCATTTGTAGTAGCGCGGGTAGTATTACAGGATTTTACTGGCGTACCATTATTATGCGATCTGGCAGCTATGCGTAGTGTTGCAGATAAGCTTGGTAAGGATCCTAAAATTGTGGAACCATTAGTGCCTGTTGATTTAGTGGTAGATCACTCTGTTCAGGTTGACTATTATGGTAGTCCAAATGCATTACGTCAGAATATGGAATTGGAATTTCAGCGTAATAATGAACGTTACCAGTTCATGAAATGGGGCATGCAGGCTTTTGATACCTTTGGTGTAGTACCTCCTGGAATTGGTATTGTTCATCAGGTAAATCTTGAATATTTATTTAGAGGCGTACAGCAAAAAGACGGGGTTATTTATCCAGATACATTGGTTGGTACTGATTCGCATACTACCATGATTAATGGTGTTGGTGTTGTTGGTTGGGGAGTTGGTGGTATTGAAGCTGAAGCTGGAATGCTTGGACAACCGGTTTATTTCCTGACTCCTGATGTGGTTGGGGTTGAACTAAAAGGTAAGCTGAATGAAGGTGTTTTAGCTACTGATTTAGTATTAACTATTACCGAGATGCTACGTAAAGAAAAAGTTGTAGGTAAATTTGTCGAGTTTTATGGTGAAGGGGCTGCAAGTTTATCTGTTACTGATCGTGCAACTATTGCCAATATGGCACCTGAATATGGTGCGACTATGGGATTTTTTCCTGTTGATAGTGAAACAGTTCGTTTTATGCGCGCTACCGGACGTAAGGAAGAAGATTGTGAATTATTTGAAAAGTATTTTAAATCTCAGGAAATATTTGGTATGCCAAAAGCTGGCGAGATTGAATATACTAAGTCTCTGACCCTTGATTTATCTTCGATTAAATCATCACTTGCCGGGCCTAAACGCCCACAGGATCGTATTGAACTTGGCAATATGAAAGCAACTTTTAATTCTTTATTTAGTAAATCTATTGCGGATAATGGGTTTAACAAGAAGCCGGAAGATCTAGCAACAAGATACCCAACTAAATTGGATGGAGTGGATATTGGAAGTGGAGATGTTTTAATAGCAGCAATTACTTCGTGTACTAATACGTCAAATCCAACAGTTCTTCTGGCGGCCGGGTTACTAGCTAAAAAAGCAGTTGAGAAGGGGTTAAGTGTGCATAAGCGCATTAAAACTTCTTTGGCACCGGGTTCCCGTGTTGTTACTGAATATCTGGCTAAGTCTGGGTTACAGCCTTATCTTGATCAACTTGGATTTAACATAGTTGGTTATGGTTGTACTACCTGTATTGGTAATGCTGGTGATTTGAAGCCAGAAATCAATGAGGTTATTTCTGCTAATGATGTAATTGGATGCGCAGTTTTATCTGGTAATCGTAATTTTGAAGCACGAATTCACCCAAATATTAAAGGTAATTATTTGGCTTCACCACCGTTGGTGGTTGCATTTGCGATTGCTGGACATGTTAATATTGACATGACTAGTGAAGCAATTGGTAAAGATAAAAATGGTAATGATGTGTTTTTAAAAGATATCTGGCCAACTAGTGAAGAAATAAATGCCTTAATGCCATTAGCCCAAAATCCTGAAACATTCAAGAAGCTTTATTCTAATTTCACTTCAGGACATGATTTGTGGAATAATGTTAAATCATCAACTGGTAATGTATATCCTTGGCCGGAGTCAACCTACATAGCAGAACCACCATTCTTTACTGATTTTGGTATGAGTTATGGCGATATTGGTGATATAAATAATGCTAAACCATTGTTAATTGTCGGTGATTCGGTAACTACAGATCATATTTCACCAGCTGGCTCATTTAAAGCAACTACCCCTGCCGGTAAGTATCTGCAGGAACATGGAGTTGAACCAAAAGATTTTAATTCATATGGTTCACGTCGTGGGCATCATGAGGTTATGATGCGTGGTACTTTTGCCAATGTACGTATCAAAAACCTTATGATTCCGGCTAAAGAAGATGGTTCTCGGGTTGAAGGTGGCTACACTCTTTATAATGGTGAGCAGACTACTGTATATGAAGCGGCTATGAAATATATTGCAACTGCTACCCCAACTGTTGTAATTGCTGGCGAAGAATACGGGACTGGTTCTTCACGTGATTGGGCGGCTAAAGGAACCCAGTTATTGGGGATTAAAGCTGTTGTAGCCAAGAGTTTTGAGAGGATCCACCGTTCCAATCTGGTAGGGATGGGTGTGTTACCGTTACAGTTTAAAGCAGGGGAATCTGCAGAAACATTAAATCTGGTTGGTAATGAAACTTATTCAGTAGTTGGTGTTACTAATGATCTTAAGGCTCAACAAGATTTGACTTTACGTATTGCCTATGCAGATGGAAAATCTAAAGATGTTCCTGTTTTATGTCGTATCGATACTCCTATTGAGGTAGAATATTATAAGCATGGGGGAATATTGCCATATGTATTAAGAGAAATCTTAAATAAATAATGTTAAATCCCTGTAGTAACTACAGGGATTTTTTATTGGGGTGCATAGTTATTTATAACAGTTTAACAGTAAGTTGCTGTGATCTGGATTGTGTTCCATTTGCCAGATGAGCTGTTATATTAGTAGTTCCTGGAGATTTGCCTGTTAGTTGTAAGGAACATGTTCCACTTGTTGCTTTAGATGGTATGGTTATGGTACAGTATGAACCATTTAATGTGGCAATTGCAGTATTACTTATTGATAGATTGACTATTTGTGTTGTTACATTTGTATTTGCACTTATCCCGCTTAATCCTGCTGTTACTGTAGCCGTACCATTTTTAATTATGAGAGTACTAGGGGCTTGCAAGCTAAGTGTTCCGTTGGTGGACGGAGTATTGCTTCCAGCATTGCATCCGGATAATATTATACTAATTCCCAATATTATAGCTTTTAGCTGGGAATGAAAGATTGATCCTGTTAGCATTTTAGTTCCTTATTATTATGAATACCAATTTGCATTTTTTTATTTTTGTTAGTATATAGCTATCCCGATAGTCTAAATCTTCTGTGTGCTATTTGTAAATAAACAAATCTTTACATCTAGATGTACTATAATTTACATATGATTTTCAAAGAGGTTAAAATGAATCAGATTGATGATTTATTATTATTTATGAAGGTGGTAGAGATTGGTAGTTTTTTTCATACTGCAAAATTATTAAAGATTAGCCATCCGACTGTAGCAAGAAGGATTAAAAATTTAGAGAGTCGGTTAGGTATATCTTTATTGCGTGTCAGTACCAAAGAGTTTGAACTAACATGTATAGGGCAACAATTATATGCTATTCTTAAGGAGCAATCCGGGGCTATAGATGTCCTTTTACAAGAAGTGCAAAATTTTGTCAAGCCTAAAGATGAACCACAGGGAACTCTTAAGGTAGCATTACCTACAGTAATGTCGATTGATTTAATTACTCCATATATTCCAGCGTTTTTACTTAAATATCCCAAGATTAATCTCATAGTTCGCTATCAGAACCAGAATATTGATCTGATAAAAGATGGATACGACCTTGCCGTGTTAGATCATATTCCTACGCAGCAAAGCCTGAAAATAAAAAATATATTCAATTCTTCGATCAGATTATATTGTACTAAAACTTATGCCCAGAAAAATGGACTTCCCCTGTCACCAGATGATTTAGCAAATCATCTGGTGACAGGGTTTATGCTTGCTGATGATAAAATTCCGGACAAGGTTCCAATAATTAATAGTAACACAGGAATGGTTACATTTATTGATATGCCTAGGCGGATAGTGATGAATAACGCTTTTCATAGTATAAAACTCTTGCAATCCCATGAAATAATTTGTGGCTGTTTTGACAATACTGATCCAATTCTAACTAGTAATGATATTATCGCAGTACTGCCAGACTATCATTTCATGGCGTTGAAATATTATATGGTACGCCATCCATACAGCAATGATTTGAAAACTTTAGTCTTTTGTGATTTTTTAGAAGCTTGTTTGAGTTCTGGGGTAAAGGATTTAAAATAGATAATATCGAGTAAGCAAACTTTGATAGGGCTAAAGAAAAAGCATATATGGATTTACATAACTCTCAACTTTTAATTATAAATAGTATATGGTGTAGGTTGGTCATGTATTATAAAATACAAAATTTTTCGTGCGGTATGCTATCTGCATGTGTTGTGCCCATCTGGGTTGGGAAATAGACTTATCGTAGTAATATGTCATATTGTCTGATACTTTAAGCCCACTATTTTTATCCTCTGATTTATTAACGTTGTTAAATGCACGAGCAAGCTGAGCTGTATCATTTAATTTATAATAAGCAATCATCTCACTATAATTCTTGAATTTTAGCTTTTTTGGGGTTGTACCTGTCCAGCTAAACTGGTTTTTGGCAAAAATGATGTTACATGCGTCTTGATTGTTATCATGCATGCGATTTATGACAACTCTATTAACTAATTGACATTCTGTATCTGAAGCACTGCGGCATTCCTTATATAAGTTAATTGCCATACATAAGCTTGTTGTAACTAATAGCATGCCTTTTATCCTTTACAAAATTAAAGTTGGTTCTTTTGCTATTGCGTGATCTAGTGGTGTGTTTTGTTGTTGATACGTCTTTGGAATCTAATTCTTGTGCTTATATAGGTTTCTATTTAAATTAGTTATAACTACCAGATAAAGTAGGATTTTAGCAAATAATTCTGAGGCTTCGATATGGCTATTTGTGCAATTTATCCATACATTTTTGAATTGGCAGTAACGGGCTGAGTTATATAGACTAAATTCGGATAAGGTTATATAGGAATGAATTGAATGAGAACGAGACAACGCTACCCTTCAATGATGCTGAATCAGGTAGCGCAATGTAAGAATTATGCGTTATAAAATATAAAGTTTTTGGTACGGTATGCTACTTGCATCCGTTGTGCCCATTTCGGCTGGGCAATAGATTTGTCATAATAATGTGTCATATTACTAGCTGTATGCAGACTATTATTACCATTTTCAGATTTATTTACATTGTCAAAAGCACGAATTAATTGTGCTGTATCATTAAGCTTATAATATGCAATCATATCACTATAGCTTTTGAATTTTAATTTTTTTGGTGTTGCATTAGTCCAGCTAAACTGATTTTTAGCAAATACAACATTACATGCATCCTGATTGGTATCATGCATCCGGTTGATTACAACCCGGTTTACCAATTGACATTCTTTATCTGAGGCACTACGACACTCTTTGTATAGGTTAATTGCCATGCATAAATTCGCCGTGACTACTAACATTCTTTCCTCCTTTTAAGGGATAGATTAAGATTGAATTTTCCTTTTTAACAATCTGTCTATTTCATTACCAGGGGCGTATTATTACATAGAGTTTGGTATATGTCAAATCATGTCTTTATATAACACACTGTTTTAGTTTATTATAATAATAGCAAATTCCAAACATAAAATCGTGATTTATGGATTATTAGTGGATTAATTCATTTTTGAATGTTGTTATTTTTGTATTAAAACTGTACGCATGTAACTAAAAGCAACATTAAATTAGCGTTAAAAAATATTTTTGCGGCTTTTTACAATTCAGCTAGTCAAGGGTGCCCAGAAATCCTTTAAGGGAGAGGGGTAGCGGGCAGGTTATTTCCAGCTTTTGCCCTGTGATTGGATGTGTGAAAAAAATATGATGTGCATGTAAAAACATTCTTTTTAATCCGTTTTTTTGCAATTCATTGTTAATTTCAAAGTTTCCATATTTGTCATCACCCGCTATTGGATAGCCGATTGACTGTAAGTGGATACGAATCTGATGAGTTTTGCCGGTTTGTAAGTCCGCATTTACCAAGGTAAAATTGGCTTTTCTTTGTTGTATAGTAAATATTGTATGTGCGAATTGGCCTTGTTCATGATCAATTTTTACCCGGCGCTCCCCATCTTTGGTTAAGTATTTTAAAATTGGAGCTTTAACGTTACGACGATCATCAGGAATTACACCAATACAGAGGGCATAATATTCTTTTGTCGTTAAGTTATTTTTCATTAATTCCTGAAGCTTGACTAATGCCGTACGTTTTTTTGCCAGAATTAGAATGCCGGAAGTTTCCTTATCCAGGCGATGGGCAAGTTCAAGGAATTTATATGAAGCAGATTGTCGAAGTTGTTCAATAACGCCAAATGAAATACCGCTCCCTCCATGACAGGCAACTCCACTGGGTTTATCAATTATTAAATAGTATTCATCTTCAAAAAGAACAGGGAAGGAGGCCTGTGGAATATATTTTTTAACTGGTGTTTCTGCAACCCTGACTGGAGGAATTCTAATGATATCACCAGGCTGGACTTTATCGCTTACGCTACAGCGTGATTTATTTAAGCGTACTTCGCCATTTCTGATTATGCGGTATAAATGACTTTTTGGAACTCCTTTAAGGATCTTGATTAATAAATTATCAATGCGTTGATTCTCGTCATTTTCGGTTACAGTGTAAAAATTTATCTGGTTTTTATTTATTTCATTCATTTGGGGACTCATTTTAGTTTATAATGATAGACTGATTTCTATGCTTTAGCGTAATTGTAACTTATTTTAGCTGTAAAAGTTATCTGTGTTCCGGTTAGACCGAATCGGTTAGTAAAATAAGTCTGCTATTATTTCAATGCGGTGGAGATATGCTATTGGACATTGACAAAACATTATAATTACATGATGTATGGAAATTAAAAGTAAATTTAAAATATTATTTTAAGGCTGGTTAGTCATACTGCCTTGTTTATTAAAACATCAAACTGGTAAATAAAAATATACAAAAGTTACTGTCAAAGTTGGTGAAGCTCTTTCTATTATTTTCAGGAAAAAGCTTCATTGGGTTTTGAATGTAATGTGGATTTATTAAGTGATCTGGATATGCAAACATTAGTTATTCTATCTGCCAATTCTAATAGATAATGATAAAGGTAGAAACGTACAGGGTATTTAGTTAAATAATAAACAAGTAGGGTGGCTTAATTAGTCTAAAGGATTTAATTAAGTATGAAAAGAATGTTGTTTAATGCAACTTATGCTGAAGAGCTGCGAGTTGCAACTGTCGATGGGCAGAAATTAATCAATTTTGATATAGAAACAAGTAGTAAAGAGCAACGTCGGGGAAATATCTACAAAGGGGTAGTGACCAGAGTGGAACCTTCTCTGGAGGCTTGTTTTGTTGACTATGGTACCGAAAAACAAGGTTTTTTACCATTTAAAGAAATAGATTTCAAATATCTGCCGGAAGTTAACGGGCAGCGTGGGCGGGATTTTACCAAATTACCTGAAGGTACTGAGTTAATAGTTCAGGTAGAAAAAGACGAACGGGGAAATAAAGGCGCTGCGCTAACCAGTTACATTACTCTTCCTGGTCGCTATCTGGTGTTAATGCCGAATAATTCCCGTGCTGGCGGGATTTCGCGTAGGATTGAAGGTGATGATCGCGATGAGCTAAAATCATTAATGAGTCAGCTTGAAGTTCCCCAGGGGATGAGTGTAATTCTACGAACGGCAGCATTGGGTCGTGTAGTTGAAGAGTTGCAATGGGATTTAACCTATCTGTTAAAGCTGTGGAGTGCAATTCGTACGGCTGCTACCGAGCAAAAAGGCTCTTTCCTGATTTATCAGGAAAGCAGTCTGGTAATTCGTTCAATTCGCGATCATTTCTCTCCTGATATTACAGAAGTTCTGATTGATACTGAAGAGGTTTATAATCAGGCACGTCAGTTTATGGCTCATGTTATGCCAAATTATGCTGAGAGAATTAAATTTTATCGTGATGATGTACCTTTGTTTTCACGCTTTCAGATTGAACATCAGATTGAGTCTGCATATTCCCGTTCAGTAAATCTTCCTTCGGGCGGCTCAATAGTAATTGATCATACTGAGGCATTAACTGCTGTAGATGTGAATTCAGCTAAAGCTAATAAAGGTGCTGATATTGAGACAACAGCATTCCTTACGAACCTTGAAGCTGCAGAAGAGGTTGCCCGTCAGTTACGGTTACGTGATTTGGGTGGGTTAGTTGTAGTTGACTTTATTGATATGGAAAATCCACGTAATCAGCGTGATCTGGAAAATCATTTTAAATTACAGCTTGGTCTGGATCGTGCCAGAATTCAGATGGGGAAGCTATCAAAATTTGGACTTCTTGAATTATCAAGACAGCGTTTGCAAACATCATTGGACGAATCAAGCACTATTGCATGTCCACGTTGTGCTGGAGTCGGTTCAATTCGTGGTATAGAGTCCAGTGCTCTGCATATTTTACGTATTGTTCAGGAAGAAGCTGTTAAGAATGGTGCCCATTTATCTGCTCTTCATGTACAGTTACCTGTTGATGTGGCTACTTATCTGCTTAATGAGCGCAGGGATGATGTTGCGAAGATTGAAGCCAGAATGAAGGTGCGGATTGCCCTTATTCCAAATGTACATTTGGATTCGCCTCATTATCGGATCAAAAAAGTATCGTTTGACAGTTATGATAGTAATTTTAATAAATCCAGCTATAATCTGGTAGAGGTGCCTGAAGAAACTCTTGGTTATAAATCAGCATCTAATAAACCGGATAGTATAAGCAGTAAGCAGCCCGTTGTTCAGGGGGTACCGCAAGATCAGGCCCCCGTTATTGAACCTCGTAAAGGCAAGTCATTATTTGGTGGTCTGGTTAAAAAAATTGGTGAACTATTTGCCAGCAAGCCGGAAGTTGCTCCCGTAAAGAGTGTTCCTGCTCGTAAACGAGTAAATAACTCTCGAAATAGTAACTATAAACAGCGAGATTTTGACAAAACTGGTGATCGTCTGGAGCGTAGCCAACCGCATAAGGATAGGGAAAGGTCTCAGGAGCAGACAATGGTTGGTGGACAAAAAGTACGTCCGGTAACTGTTAGTAAGAGCAATGATAAAATTCAGACTGTAAGACCATCCCAGCCAAACGGGTTTGTCAAAGCAGAAAATAATTCTGTGAATCCGGTTACTGCCAAACCAGAGCGTGATCGCCCGGAACGCCAGGAGCGTAATTCAGAGCGTTCAGAACGCTCTGAGCGTAACAGGGCTAATAGCGGACGAAATAGTACCGGGAATAGTCCTGCAAAAAATAATAGTAACAATGTGGAGCGTAAAGAGGCAAAAACGCAGTCTAATTATGCGCCAAAAACAGTAGTTGTTACGCCTGTTAAAATTAAGCTGATTAATGAAGATAGGCTTAATGTGGCAAGCAAAACTATGACGCCACAAACAATTTTTGCAGCTAGTGCATCAGGTGCAGTAGTGGCAACTGTAATCGCTAATAGTGTTAAAGCAGATACGCAATTAACAGGTGGGGCTAATAATATAGAAGTAAACTTGAATCCAGTGGTTAATAACGTTGTTGAGGTTCGCAAACCAATGGAGCCGGTTGATTTAGGCCAGCTTGAACTGGTGGCAACCCGGGAAGAGCTATTGAATATTGTAGTTCCTGAAGTTATTGAGACAAATGTCACAAGGTTTAGTGATATTGTGGTTGAAGAGAGGGTCATTGATCCAAATATTGTATATCAGCAGATAGAAACAAAATCTTAATAATCGTAGGCACCAGTTTTTGGTGCCTATTTTCATGGTGCATAGCACAAAGGTGGGAAATATGTTAGGTCCATTAGATATGTTTGCAATTGGTGTTGGTCCGTCAAGTTCACATACAGTTGGTCCGATGAAAGCCGGGCTTGAATTTGCTACTTATTTGGTTCAAACTGGTAAAGTGTCTCGTGTTAAACATATTCATGCTCATTTATATGGTTCCCTGGCTCTAACAGGGGAAGGGCATGGTACTTTTCTGGCTGTATTAAATGGTTTAGCCGGGCAGCATCCTAAAACGATTGATCCAGACACGATTTATTCGAGGGTTGATGAAATTAAGACGAATAAGGCAATCCTTTTAAAAGATCAGTATAAAGTTAATTTTGATTATGATAAGGATCTATTAATTCATAAAGATCAATTTTTGCCGGAACATGCAAATGGCATGAAATTCATTGCTTTTGACGAATCGGGAGAAGTAATAGCTGAAGAAGAGTATTTCTCAATTGGTGGTGGTTTTATTCTTGGGAAAGAACAAATCCAGAACCGGGAAGAGAGTGAAGGTATCTCTGGTGATAGCCCTAATGTACCATTTCCATTTAAGACAGCAAGCGAATTATTTAAGCATTGTCAGGATAATAATATGACAGTCGCACAAGTGGTATTGAATAATGAACTGGTTAGCAAAAGCAGGGAGCAGGTGTATGCAGAAGCTTTAGAGATTGCTGAAGTAATGCGTTATTCCGTTAATCGTGGGATTCATAATGATGGAGTTTTACCTGGCGGACTTAATGTGAAACGTAGAGCACCCCAATTATACAGGAAATTAATTAAGGATGATCTGAACCTGGTATCACATCAGGATCGCAGACTTTTAGCAATGACTTATGCTATTGCTGTTAATGAAGAAAATGCTGCCTTTAGCCGCGTAGTGACCGCGCCAACAAATGGTTCTGCAGGAACAATTCCTGGGGTACTGGAATATTATCGCAATTTTTATTTAGGCGTGACTGATGAAAAAATTGTTGAATTTATTTTGACGGCAGGTGCAATTGGTAATTTGTACAAGTATGGGGCATCAATTTCAGCTGCAGAAGTTGGTTGTCAGGGTGAGATTGGGGTTGCCTGTTCAATGGCAGCAGGTGCTTTAACTGCTGTTTTAGGGGGGAATACCCTACAAGTGGAAAAAGCTTCCGAAATTGCAATGGAACATTGTTTAGGTATGACTTGTGATCCGATTAATGGACTAGTTCAGATTCCATGTATTGAAAGAAATGGAGTAGCAGCTAGTAAAGCTATTGATATCGCCAAACTTTCTTTGCTTGAAAATGAACCAGGCAAAGTTAGTCTTGATGAAGTAATCCATACTATGATGGAAACCGGGCGGGATATGAGCACGCGCTATAAAGAAACTGCTCTGGCTGGATTGGCTGTAAATGTAGTTGAATGTTAAACGGGGGGTAAATTATGCTCATTGTCTTTGAATTTTGGATATTGTCGGATTTTATAAAAGCCTCCTCATGTACTATTTGTACACTTCATCGTCTTTTATAGCAATCCTTCGCGTCCACAATTCAAATACTGCGAGTTTTGAATTTGTTTTATGATGCGGTCGATCGGATTAGTAATTTCTGATTTAGTTTTAAGATATTATTGGCTAACTGGTTATCTGCTTTTATAGCTTCAACGGGAACTGAGAATTTCTTGGCAATGGAGTATAATGTATCTCCTTGAGCTACCGTGTAATTAATAAAATTGTTGCCGATATTATTCTTAACTGTTGGTGCTGCCTCTGGCGCGTTGCTGCTTAACAGGTCATTGATCTGATTTTCTGTAGTTGCTGCTTGTTGGGGATTGCCGGTTTTTTGTTGGGAATTATCTGCTATTATAATCGCTCCACTACTGCCAGTTGGAGAAACATCAGTTGTTGCTGAAGAAGGTGGCGCAGTATTTACATTTTGATCACTAAATGAATTAGCTAGCTGGTTTATGCCATCATTGTTTGCTGATGGTGTAGCTGCAGTGCTTTGATTTAGATCTATAGCAGCCATTTGGGCGGCGTTATCGTCAATAACGGGCGTAACTGATGGTTGTTGGGACTTACCAATACTTGCCAGATAAGTGGTTTGGTTATTTAAAGGCAGTAAAACCCGCTGGCTTGGTTGGGCTATATAGCTGTTTGAACTAAACTGTGGATTTAGTTTTTTGAACTGATCGGCAGATACGTTTGCAGTATTCATAATATCTGCAAGACTCGTAGGTGTCGGTGGTTGGACAATACCAAAATAAGGGGAATTATTAAGGCTACTTAGTTTGATTCCAAACTTATCCGGGTTTTGGATAATATTTGATAACGCTATAACTTTGGGGACATATTGTCTGGTAACATCACGAACATCCAGATCGTAAAAATTCTTGCTGTCACTACTCACCATTGCATTATAAATATTACCCTCTCCCCAGTTATAGGCGGCGATTGCCAGTTCCCAGCTTCCAAAAAGATCATGCAGGTAAATAAGATATGTTACTGCAGCCCGTGTTGATTTTATGATGTCTTTTCGTTCATCCAAATCGCTATCCTGGGTCATACCAAAACGTTTACCCGAGCTTGAAACAAATTGCCACATTCCGGTAGAGATAGCTGCCGGAGAAACTGCCTGAGGGTTGTAGGTGCTTTCAACTATCGGGATTAAGGCCAACTCGCTAGGTACTCCACGGCGTTCCATTTCACTTAATACAAAATACAGATATGGTGCGGCATTTTGCATGATAATATTAAAATACTTGGGGTTTCCATAACGTTTTTCCCAGTATTTAACTTCTTTTGTTTCAGTGTGATCTAGCTGGAAACCATCACGCATTCTTTGCCAAAGATTATTTTCATTGCGAGCTTGGACATTATTCAGCTGCTGTATTTGATTGGCTGAATCATCAGCTTTAACACTAATGATATTGCAGGTTGTCAGTAAAATAATTAATGCAGTTTTTTTCATTTCTAGCCAATTTTTAACTTTGCGTAGTTATTACCCTAAATGGTTTAATTCAGGGATAGATGTATTTTTGGTATAATAACTAACTTATATTGTAACTCAAATATACATTGAGTGCAACTGAATTTACAATAGAAATGTCTTATGAATAAAGAAATTTTAGTACTTTACTATAGTCGTTATGGTGCAACCAAGCAGATGGCAATGTTAATCGCCAGGGGAATTGAGAGTGTTCCCGGTATTAGCGCCAGGATTCGCACGGTTCCACTAGTTTCTGCCGTGTGTGAAAAAGTTGCTGATGATATCCCGGATAGTGGGCATCCATATGTCGAAAATACAGATCTGGCTGAATGTGTAGGGTTGGCTTTAGGTTCACCTGTCCGTTTTGGTAATATGGCTGCTCATATCAAGTATTTTTGGGATAATACCTCTGCAGAATGGTTAAGTGGAACATTAATTGGCAAGCCGGCATGTGTTTTTACTTCTAGCAGTTCCTTACATGGAGGACAGGAAGCATGTCTGATGTCAATGATGATTCCTTTATTGCATCATGGGATGTTGATTGTAGGGTTACCATACTCAAATCAGGAACTGTTGACAACTAAAACAGGAGGAACTCCTTATGGGGTTAGTCATTTAGCTGGAATTAATTCTAGTTTTGATTTAAGTGATGAAGAAAGCTCCCTTGCATTTGCTCAGGGTAAACATCTTGCACAAATTGCGTTGAAACTTGGTAGAGAATAGAAAGGTTATTTAATGAAAGTTTTAGTGTGCGCCAAGCGCGTAGTTGACCCAAATGTGAAAGTCAGGGTAAAAGCTGATCATAGTGATGTAGATATTGAACATAGTAAGATGTCATTAAATCCATTTGATGAAAATGCTATTGAGGAAGCTGTACGCCTTAAGGAAATGGGAAAAATTACCGAGATTGTGGTAGTATCAATCGGTAATACAAAAAGTGAAGATACGTTAAGAACAGCATTGGCACGTGGTTGTGATCGGGCAATTCTGGTAGAAAGTCCGGAAAGTTATGAATCAATAAATATTGCCAAGATTTTAAAAGCCATTTATCTTAAAGAACAACCTGATCTGGTAATGCTGGGTAAACAGGCTATAGATGATGATGCCAATCAGGTTGCGCAGATGTTGGCCGGAATGCTTGAGCTTCCACAGGCAACTTTTGCTTCAAAAGTAAATGTTGTTGATAATGGGTTACAGGTACAGCGTGAGATTGATGGTGGTACCCAGCTTGTACAGGTTAGTTTACCTGCTGTAGTTAGTGCTGATTTATATCTTAATGAACCACGGTTTATCAAGCTGCCACAACTTATGCAAGCAAAGAAAAAACCTATCGAGAAAATAGCTGTTGGTGAGTTGGGGCTGGACTTAACTCGTCGTAGCCGCTTGATTAAAGTTGGTGATGGGGAAGTGAAAAAACAGTGTCGGCAACTAAGTTCGGTTGCTGATCTGGTTGATGTATTAAAAAAAGCGCAGGAGGTGTAAATGAAAGTACTTGTAATTGGACACGCAACTGCTAATAAAATTAACGATAATATTTATAACGTTTTAACAGCAGCCGGTAAAATTAGTACCAGGTGTGATGTATTAATTTTAGGTGCTGCGGATCTCTCTGAAATAAATAATGTTGATTGTATAAATAAAATTCTTCATTTGGCAGATGTTAGTGAATCTAACCTTCAGGCTGCTTTTTTATCCGGATCATTAAGTATAATAGCTAAAGCATATAGTCATGTACTGACCGCGGCTGATAGCCTAGGTAAAGATATTTTGCCACGTATGGCTGGAATCATGGATATGGGGCAAATCAGTGAAGTAATCGGAATAGTTTCCCCAAATGTTTTTAAGCGCCCAATGTATGCAGGAAATGTAGTTGCTGAAGTAGAATCTTTTGATGATATTAAATTGCTTACTATTCGTGCTACCAGTTTTGCCAGGTATTCCCAAGTCGGTAATGCTAGCAGTATTGAAGAATTATCAGGGCAGCTACAATTAAATTCTGATACCAGTTTCATTCAGCAAGATATTATTCATAGTGATACCATTGATTTGGCACATGCTAAGGTTGTGGTTAGTGGTGGTCGTTCACTTGGTTCCAAAGAAGATTTTGATAAACTGATTCATGGGCTGGCTGTGAAGCTTGGGGCTGCAGTGGGAGCTTCCCGTGCTGCAGTTGAGGCTGGTTATGCACCGAATGATTGTCAGGTTGGGCAAACCGGTAAGGTTGTTGCACCTACATTATATCTGGCGATAGGTGTTTCTGGAGCAGTTCAGCATATTGCCGGGATGAAAGATTCTAAGATTGTTGTAGCGGTTAATCTTGATCCTAATGCCCAAATTTTTGAATACTCTGATTATGGCTTGATTGGTGATTTGTTTGAAGTGGTTCCGCAGTTAATTGCTGCATTATAAATCCAAATTAATTTTCCGGGAAACTAGACTATGTTACATGAAAATACTAAAAAACATATTGAAATAACTGAAAAAGACTTACCATTACATTGTCCTATGCCGGATATGCTTAAATGGAGTTCCCATCCAAGGGTTTTTCTTGAGATAGAAAAAGAACCAAACCAGGAAATTATCTGCCCTTATTGTTCTACGCATTATAAACTTGTTAAATAATAAAGTGGCTGATAATTTACAGAAAATATTGATCGTCGCCCCTTCATGGGTAGGGGATATGGTCATGAGCCAGACGCTACTTAAACAGCTTAAGATGAAGTATGGTAATGATACTATCATTGATATTCTGGTTAACTCGTGGGCACAAGATGTGGTTAAACGAATGTCGGAAGTTAATGACGTGCATTGTAATCCCTTTGTTCATGGTGAGCTGGGATTACCAAAGCGTTATGCATTAGGGAAGTCATTACGTAAATATGGTTATGATCAGGCATACATTTTACCGAATTCCTTTAAGTCTGCACTAATCCCATTTTTTGCCCAAATAAAAAAGAGAATTGGGTTTATTGGCGAGATGCGTTACGGGTTGCTTAATATCTACTATAAGTTGGATAAAGAACAGTTACCGTTAATGATAGATCGTTTTTGTGCATTGGCTAATGATGGTAATAAACCCTCTTTTATAGCAAGCCCGAAGTTGACCATTGATCGGGATAATCAGGTACGAATTTTAGAGCAGCTAAAGCTTAACCTGTCAAAACCGGTTATCTGTTTTTGTCCTGCTGCGGAATATGGCCCGGCCAAACGTTGGCCAACAGGGCATTTTGCCAGATTGGCTGATATGCTGCAAACTAAAGGGTATCAGGTTTGGGTTATGGGGTCAGCTAAAGACACGGATATAGCCGATGATTTAATAAATCAGACAGTACTTAAATCCCATCTTCATAATTTATGTGGAAAAACAAGTCTAGTTGATGTAATTGATTTGCTTGCCTGTGCTCAAACAGTAATTAGTAATGATTCAGGATTAATGCATGTTGCTTGTGCAGTAGATGTGCCTGTTATTGCTCTTTATGGTTCATCTTCGCCAGGATTTACTCCTCCTTTATCAGATAAGGCACAGATTTATAAGATTGATTTGGAGTGCGCACCCTGTTTTCAGCGAACTTGTAAGTATGGACATTACAATTGTCTGAATAACATCTTACCTGAAACCATTCTGGGAATGATTGGCAAATCTTCCCAAGGAAAACATAATGACTAAATCGTTTTTATGCATTACCATTATTTTGTTGTTATCTATTAATCTGTCTGGTTGCGCTAGTAGTAATCCTGGAAATAATAATTTCCTACCAGCTACTTATGATGTTCCAATTGATCTGGATGTTCGAAATCAGCAAAATTCTCCTAATATGTAATTCTGTTTGTAAAGAATTTACACATAGTCATCCTATTCTTGTACTATAATCTTATTAGCAGTATTTTTATAATTGGAAGTCTAATATGGCAATTACTTATCGCATTACGCCACAACCCAATCAGCATATCTATAATATCAGTTTAACTTTTACAGCTACTGCTGCACATCAGGAATTAAAGTTGCCGGTATGGATACCAGGTAGCTATATGGTCCGTGAATTTAGCAAGCAAGTCCTGCAGGTTATTGCAGTTAATGGTGATTACCAGGTACTACAGCTTGGTAAAAATGAGTGGAATATTACAGGGTTAACTATTGGTGCCAAGGTGGAGATATCTTATCAGGTATATGCATATGAATATGGCATTCGCACTGCATTTCTTGATTTTAATAGGGGATATTTTAATCCTACCAGTTTGTGTTTGGTAGTTATCGGGAATGAGAGCAGCCAGCATAGTGTTATTGTTGAAGACTTACCTGCTAATTGGCAGGTTGCAACCGGGCTTACTGAAGTAACTGCAAACACTTACATCGCCAAAGACTATGATGAACTTATTGATTGTCCGTTTGAGCTTGGGGCTTTAACCAGGATTAGCTTTAATGTTGATAATGTTCCTCACTATTTGATATTATCCGGGACTATTCCAGAATTTGATCAGCAGCGGATGATTGCAGACATGCAGAAAGTATGCGAATATCAGATCAGGCTATTTGGTGGTATTGCGCCATATTCTTCATATACGTTTATTTTGAATTTATCTGGTGAAATTTATACTGGGCTTGAGCATCGTAACTCAACCTTGTTGATGGCGCCTTATTATGCTCTTCCTAATCTAATTGGTAGTAATGATATTGAATACTTCAAGTTGATGGGGTTAATTAGTCATGAGTTTTTTCATACCTGGAATGTTAAGCGGATCAAGCCCAAAGTATTTACACCATATGATCTGTATCAGGAAAACTATACCAAATTATTATGGTGGTTTGAAGGAGTTACTTCATATTATGACGATCTTGTGTTATATCGTTCTGGAGTAATCACACAGGAGCAATATTTACAGATTATTGCTGATAATATTAATAATGTATATAAATTTAATGGTGCCCGGATACAGAGTGTGGCTAATAGCAGTCTTACTAGCTGGATAAAATATTACCGGCAGGATGAAAATAGCCCCAATAGTATTGCCAGCTACTATGTCAAAGGGTCACTTGTCGCTTTATGTCTGGATCTTATGATTCGGGAACAGTCTATATATAGTCTTGATGATGTTATGCTATACCTTTATAAAGAATGGTGTAATAACCCGGTAGGGATTGGTGAGGATGAAATTCCATCATTAATTAAAGCAGCTACTGGAGTTGATTTAACCAGGTTTATTTATGAGGCAACTGAAACTACTGCTGAATTACCATTTAGTCACCTGTTTGCTGCTGTTGGTCTTGAATTAAATCAGCGACGGGCTAAAAATCATCAGGATTCCGGTAAATATTATACAACAACAAGTAATAAAGCTTCCGTGCATCCGATCATTGATTTAGGTGTCAGGATTGAGAAGTTATCTCTTGGGTATCTGGTAAAGAATGTTTATAGTGGCGGTAGTGGAGATAAGATTGGTCTTGCGGCTGGAGATATTATATTAGCTATTAATCAGGTCAAATTGAGTAATTTTGACCAGCAGATTAGCTTTTATAATTCTGGTAATGAGGTAATGCTGACTTTGTTTCGGCAGGAGCGGCTGATTAATTTAAGTTGTGTCCTGGAAGAAAGTGTTGCTGATATTGTAGATATTGGTTTAGTAGATAGAGGGCTATTATCTAACTGGTTGTAACTCAAACTGTTTAACGTTGCTTCACGCCCAAAACTCAAATGCTCTGGGTAATGGGTTAGATCTCTGGAGTTAGCTTTATGATAATACATTTTAATAATTGGAGATAGCAGATGAAGGAAGTTGATGTTTTAGTTGTTGGTGCTGGGCCAGTTGGCCTTAATATGGCTTTATGTCTAAATCGTGAAGGGATAGCTTTTAATTTAATTGATAAGAAAAGCGGACCTACAACTTCATCCAATGCGGTAGGAGTAAACTGCCGATCTATGGAAATGTGGCATAGTATGGGTTTTTTGGATGAAGCTCTAAGGCGTGGTATTAAAGTACATTCAACTTCTTTATATAGTGATAATAAGCTTCTGAATCAGATCCGTTTTGATTTGATTAATAGTGAGTATAATTTTATGCTGGCACTTCCTCAGGCACATACCGAACAGTTATTGCTGGAACAGCTACAGCAAAAAGACGCTAAAGTTAACTGGAATACTGAACTGGTGAAGTTAGACCAGTTTCCGGATTATGTGATAGCACAAATAAAGACTGATGCTGAAATTAGTGAAATAAAAGCTAAATGGGTGATTGGTTGTGATGGTTATCGTAGTAGTGTGCGGGAATTTAGTGGTTTAACCCGTGCTTGCCATGATTTACCATTACATTTTCTGATGGTAGATGCCGAGGTTAGCGGGGATGTTAATGTTGACTCGATAAATATATTATTTCATGATAACGGAATGATTTTTATGATTCCGATGCGGGATAATGTACGGGTTGTAGTAGAAATTAGTGAAGATGAGAAATACAAGAATCAAAAAACCTGTGAACCGGAGATTTTTAAGGAAATCCTTAAAGAACGTTATCCGGGTATAAATATTGGTAGGGTAGACTGGAGTTCGGCTTTTTATATCCATGAATGCTTGGCAGATAGTTACAGGAAAGGGCGTGTGTTTATTGCCGGAGATGCGGCACATACTCATTCCCCAATGGGTGGACAAGGTATGAACACCGGTATGCAAGATACCTGGAATTTAGCCTGGAAATTAGGACAGGTCATGCGTGGTGAGGCAGATGAGAAACTTTTGGATACTTATACTATTGAAAGACGAGCAATTGGACATGATGTGCTTGAGCGTTCAGGCAAATTAACCACCATGGCAACTACCACAAATTTCATGCTTAAACATTTGCGTAACTTTGGCATTCATCATCTGGCAGATCTGGATATGGTTAGGTCCAAATTGGCAAATGGCATTTCACAGGCGAATATTTGTTATGATAAAAGTACACTGGTACATCACGATCAAGTAGTTAAATCAGGGCATCTTAAATATCCTCAATATCAGGACGGCTGGACATTATTAAGTCGAGACCTTAATTCCATGCTGGGGGTAGCTTCTTATATTAAGACGGTAGTAGTTGGCAGCTTGCCACTTGACTCCAGGTTTTGTCTGGTTCGCCCTGATGGTTATACGGCATTATATGCCAACTCCCTTGATGAGATTAGGACATACCTGATTAATAATCATCTCAGGGTATAAATATTGGATAATCGGGAGACTAAAGCTTTCTTAATTCTATTAACTATTCCTGTGATGTGGGGGATTACTTTTCCCCTCATTCATGAGGTAGTGAGTAATTATAGCCCTTCATTATTTGTTTTATGGCGGTTTCTGTTAGCTGCTATGGTAATGTTGCTGCCTTTTATTCGCGCCTGGAAAAAGCGGCAATTTAGCAGAGTTGATGTTTTATATGGGGTGGCAATAGGAATAGTTAATAGTGGAGCTTTTGTATTGCAGGCGCAGTCACTATTGTATATTGATTCGGCGCGGGCTGCTTTTCTTACTGGGATGAATGTGGTAATGGTACCGTTACTGTTACCTTTTTTTGCAATGGGCCGTCCTAAAATAATTGATTTAGCTGCTGCCGTAGTCTGTTTAGGTGGAATATACTTAATTAGTGGGGCTGATTTTCGTAATTTTGATGATGGTGACTGGCTGGTTATTGCATCTGCGTTGTGTATTGCAATTGGTATTATAATTACGGAGAAAGCTAGTCTGGTTAGTAATAATTTAAAGCTATTGACGTTCTACCAGATAATTTTTACTACATTATTACCAATAAGCGTATTGGGAACCCAGGTAATCCAGATTCCACATAGTCAGCTTTTTTGGTGGGGCGCTATTTATTGTGCTGTAATTGCTACTGCATTGCCATTATTTTTACAGCTTAAATACCAGAAGTATGTCGGTTCTAGTAAAGTAGCGCTGATTTTTAGTTTGGAGTCAGTCACTGCAACTTTTTGTGCATGGCTGGCAGGAGAACAGATTACCATGAACATTATCATTGGTGGTGTGGTAATAATCCTGAGTTCTATTTTGGGAAGCTTGGTTCGTCTGATACGAAATGTATTTGGATTAATAGAGAAGTCATAATGACTTCCCTACGTTATGGTTGTTGAGTGTTTGTTCCGGTTTGAACCGCCTGTGCTGGCGGCATAGCCATTGTTTGTAACTGGGTTAATGGCAGTTTAACTCCAATCGCTGGCGCTGCCTGGGTAATGATTGATGCCATATTACCTTTGTACAAATATTGGACATTATAACCAGCTTGGGTTTGTACTGTTTTATAACGTGTTTCGCATTGGGTACTTGAACCTTTTCTGGCTATATAATCAGGCTGATTGGAACGCTGGACATCCCGACC
>Ga0206101_1000100_pt1 | contig 23229 bp, 14 predicted proteins | sample 1B0metagenome_FD_148613 | JGI IMG/M metagenome (GOLD analysis project Ga0206101, IMG submission 148613) | Enriched microbial communities from leaf-cutter ant dump, University of Wisconsin, Madison, United States - 1B0 | ecosystem: Environmental > Terrestrial > Nest > Insects nest > Nest dump... | reverse complement strand
TGAGGGCCATGCAGCACAAACGGCGTGTCCGCGCTGCACAGCGACGTATCGGGACCAAGGTACACCTGCGGTGATGGACGCACCGTTACGGATACCGTATCATAAGCGATGCAGCCGCCCAGCTCCACTTTCAGGTTATAATTGCCCGATCGGCTTACCTGAAGCTGGTCGCCCGTAGCGCCCGTGCTCCACAGGTACGTATAGCCGGTACCCTGGGGGCCGCGCAGCACAAACGGCGTGTCCGCACTGCACAGCGATGTATCGGGGCCGAGGTCGGCCACGGGGTCTGTCACCTGCACCCTTACCGAATCCACCGTAACCCCGCAGTCGGCATTGACCGTCAGTATATAAACGCCGCTGTTGACCGCCCCTGCTGCCGGGATAACAGGCCGCCAATCCGTACTGCTGAAGCCGCCGGGGCCTGTCCAGACACGGGAGACCGCGTCCACGGAATCGGCGGAAAGGCGTATGGTATCGCCGGCGCACAGGTTCAGATTACCGTTGACGATACGCGCCCGGTTGCCGCCGTAATTGCTGAAATACCCGAACCGCATGCCGGTGGCTACAGACTGTCCGTTCAGCACACCGAGGTGGAACAGGCGGCTGGTATTGCTTACCCTTATTGCGCTTCCCTGCGGATAAGATGTCGCAGACAGGGGCACCTGCGCCGCCAGCCAGCTGCCGCCGGTACCCGGCACTGCAGTAAAACCGGCAGCAGTAACGATACCTGCCGCGCCGTTGACCAGGAAATCACCCTGTCCGCCAGCGGGGACGAGCAGGTTGATATACAGGGGTTCATTCGTCGAGCGGGCAAAGATCACCTCGGGGCTTCCCGTGCACTTCAGCGAAGGCAGCACTGTGGAGCCGACCTCACAGCCGTTGCCGCTCATATGCCAGACATATGCCGGTGCGGAAGTCTGAATATAGGTGCTGGCAGCGCCGCCGACAGATACCGGCAGCCGGTGGGTCTCGCCCGCATTCAGCGTGATCCCCGGCACCGGTGTGCCGTTCTGCAGGATCGTCGTGCCGTTCTGTGTCGCGGTGATGAACAGCTGATCCCCGAGTCCCGATCCCGGACCGTTCAGCAATCCCTTTATCGCAATGTATTCCCTGCCTGCCACCTGCACTGGTACGATCTGGTCTCCGTCGGCATCCTGGCAGCTGCCTGTCCATACGGTACTGCTCCACAGCTCGTCATCCTTTACCGTAACGGCAACCGGCTTGTCCGCTTCCACCAGCGAACCGACCAGGTGGTCGGCGGGCAGGAAGCCGGCGGCCGTGGCCGAATAGGTCTGCCCCCTGTTCAGCGTTATGGTAAAGGGGATACCTGCGGCATGCCCGATAATATTGCGGGAGGGCGTGATCGTCACGGTGGTATGATCTTCCGTCGCCACAATGTCGAAAGCGTTTTTTGCGGGAGGATTAAACCAGCCGGCATTCTCGATCAGGTTCTGTCCCGGTATATAAAAACGGGTGCCCAGTGCATTTCTTCCTTTTAAAACAAAAAATTCGGGAGCGAGCACGCTTCCCACTTCGTGGTAGATCGTCACCGGCGCCGTGGCGGTAATCCGGAGGCCATAGTTCAGCACTGTATTGGCCGGCTTGCATTCCAGGCTGTCAATCCATGTGGTCAGGTCAACGCTCCGGATGCCGTTTGCGGGCACTGTGATCACCTGCGGCGGCATATAGCCGGGACCCGCACCGGCAGGCTGTGTAATCGTTACGGTAGCTGCGTTGCCGCCGGCTGCAATATTCAGGTATATGGGCCGGTCGTTGCTGCCGCCGGGAAGGCTCTGGCTGATCTCGGGCACGGCAAACCAGAAGGCGGTATCCGACTGTGCCTGTGCGGACCGGCCGCAGCAAATACAGATCGTGACCAGCAAAAGGAGTAATTGTTTCACCATACGGCAGGTCTCCCGGGGGAAATCCCCTTATACGCCGGATTGCCGGACGGAATGGTAAAGGTACTACATTCGCCGGACGGGCTGCCTGCATGTATGGGGTTATTGCTGAAACCCGATCCTTGTCCGTTCGTCCCAGCGCCTTTGAGCCGCGTGTTCGTCGAGCAGGTTTTCGATGCTGTCGTAGATCTGGCTGAGCTGGACGTCGTGCACTCCCAGCCTTTCTTTGATCATTGCGAGCTGTGTCCGCACATCGTGCTGCTCCAGGAATACTTTTCTTATTTCGACAAACGCGCGCATGATGGCGATGTTCATCTGTATGGCCTTATCGCTGTTCAGTATGCCGCTGAGCATGGCGATGCCCTGTTCTGTAAAAGCGTACGGGAGATATCTGGTGCCGCTGCGGATGTTTGAGGTTTCAAATTGAAACCTCAAAGAGGTGCTGTTGTTTACTGATGCCGCATGGCTTCGTATCTTCTTGTTGAGTAAGGTTCAGAAATCTGGTTTGTATCCAATCGTATATTATTTTGATATTCAAATTTTCTTTCCAAACAGACATAAAAGCTGTTGTATTGGGTTCAGTCTCAATCGCCCTCCTCTTTCAAACTTCATTGCTGCTTTCATTTCGCCAAAATTGGAATAATAGAAACTCGATATCCTATACTTCAATTTTTCATTTTTAATCAGCCACATCGCATCATACATACCAGTCCGGGAATACTCTTTTACTAATTTCATTTGGTCAATATCATGCCAGTAAATTCTTTTTCTTATAAATGGGAAAATCGGATTAATAAAAACCATGTAATCATTATAGATTACTATGTACCGGCAATCCTTCATCAACATAATAAGTAACAGACTTTGCAGACCAACAAAAAATAGTATGAACCCATAGCCTATAGGTTCCATGGGTACATCAGCCACTGCTTTTTTAATGAAAATGCTTACCACCATATACGTGAGATTGAATAAAAGCAAATTCAACCCAATCAATAAGGGGAGTCCTCCGATGAGTTTATATTTAGAACGGATTTTCATGATTTTTACTTTCAAAACATCCCAAATAAAAAACAAAAAACGGAAATTCAGCAGTGGCAGATCAGTTTATTACTGCCGCTCAGCATGGCCGCCTTGTTCGGTAAAAGCATAGGACAGGTACTTGTCCGAGCGATTACCGGGTAGTTTTACATCATCACAGTTTGTGATGATGAGGATGGCACCATAATCTGGCGCAATTTGTGCCACAGGCTGTGGCATAAATCCCGCGGGAGCACAACCGGATGGCTTATCATTTCCGAAATAAACGACACCGAGGAGGATGCCGGAGAAAAAGAGAGCGGCTACTTCCAATGAAGGCAGCCGCTCTCTCTGTGCGCCCGTCGTTTTGGTCGCGCCAATACGACGTCACCGGTGCCGCCGTGAGGATACGGCAGGTGCTTCCATGTTTGAAATGAGGCCGCAACTGCCCTGTCCGGCCAGCATGCCGGCGGCAATAAGTACCTACGGAGATGACCACAGACAACCCCGGGACATCCCTGGGACATCCCCCAGACTGCCCTTTGCCTGAAAAGCCGGTTGACCTGTCCTAAAATAGCTATGAAACAGAGCCATCCGGTAAGCCTGGTCCCTTCGGGCAGATATGCCGGATAACGAAAAAGAGGGTGTGTCGGAAGACCTGTACACCCTCTTTTTCCGGATCCACTGGCCTGACCTATAGCACCGACGCCACCGGTATCGGCTGTGCCGCTACGGCCGCGGACAATTGCCCGGCAGCGGAAGGCTGCTCCCCTGCCCTGCGCGCCCACACCGCCAGCAGATGACAAGCCTCCGCCAGCCGGTGCAGCTGATGACCCGTAGCCGCCAGATCACGCTCCTCGCCTGCTTCAGCCGGTGTGCCGTCCGTCAGCGAGTAGCTGAACAGATCGTACAGCTCCGTCAGCCACCACGACAGCGGCCGATCCGTGAACAAGCCCGCCAGCACCTGCCCCGGAGACCCGAACTCCACACGGCTCAGGTGCGCCGGGAAATACGCCCAGGCGTCCGCCCCTTCGTGCGGACAGTACAGCCGCTGCGGCGGCATCCCCGCGCCCGACGGCCCTGCCAGCTCCTGCGTCACCCAGGCGGGCGGCGCACAGCCGCGCAGCAGCCACCCGCTCGTCAGCAGCCGGCATACCGACAGGTAAAAATCCAGGTGCAGACCCGTCTCCGCCACCGGCCACGACGGCGACGACACCACCGCCTGCAGCCACATCCCGATGCGCGAACGCACCTCCGGCAGGTCGTACGCACGGTAGAACGACCTCACCACCGACAGCGGGTCCGCACGCTCTTCGGCGCTCAGACCCACCGGCAGCAACCCCGCGTCCGGGCCCGGCGCGCCGGCGTCGCTGCGGGCCTCACCGCCCTCATCGCGCGCGGAGCGATGCAGGCCCGCCGACCGGCGCGCTTTGGCCGCATCGGCTGCCGCCTGTACCTGCTGCACGATCTGCTCCAGCGTATGATCCCGCTCGTACAGCACGATCGCATGGCTGTGCAGGCTGATCCGCGGGTGGCGACCCGTGGACAGCTCCTGCGCCAGCCCTTCCGGCGTGCGCAACAGCAGCCGAACGGACGCGTGGGCCGACAGACGCGCTTCCAGCGTCCGGAGCCCCTGCCGGTCACCGTGCAGCGGTGCGTCTGCCGGCAGCACCACCAGCAGCTCGCAGCAGAAGCGGAAGTCGGTCGCGTTGTTTTCCACCGCCGACAGGTTGCGCCGAAGCGTCGTCGTGGCCAGGCTGCCCAGGTAGAGCACCAGCAGCGGTTGCAGGCTTTGGGTGAGCTGTTTGCGGATCACGTGCAGCGCCTGCCGTTCCCTGCCCGTCAGGTGATCCGTCGAACTTTTTGAACTTTTTCATCTTGATTTTGTTTTAAAATGTGGAACAATGCACAGCCCTTCATGGCGCGCGATGCGACGCAAGCTCCCGTCATTGCGAAGCGCAACGGCAAAGCAACGCCGACGCATGCGCAGGCATGAAAAGCTGTAAAATCAGGAGGAAGAATCTTTCCCGTGGATACCGACGGGCAATAAGGTGAGGGGCGCCTGGTTATGTGAAATAAATAGGCGTGAACTCAACTTACCATCCTGAGGTACTGGCATACCCGTACACGATAAGTGAGCCACGCCCATGTTGCGCGGACTATTTCACTTATGATCTCGTGTACTTGAAAAGTGCCAGTTTCCAGAATGAGATTCTTAAGTAATAATGGCCATTATGTTTTGTGACGCGCGCCACGCGACACAACTCGTTGTATCTGAATGCAAAGTAAAGAAAAGTTCTGTTTTTAAAAAAGTGCGGAACAAAAATTTTTACAAAAATGGTATCAAAAGATAATTTTGAAATTCTCTACAATGGAAATTATCTTGTAAATAACAAGAATTACTTATCTTTGAATAAGATTTGAAAGAGCATACAAAATTGAAAAGGTTACTAAAAGATATCTCCAGGTTGCAATTTGGCTTATATGATAAGCCAACGGAACAAGGCAATGTTATATATCTCCAGGCCAAAAATTTCAATGAACTTGGCTTGTTTGATGGTGCTACCGATACGAGAGTTGACCTTAACAGTAAATCGGAAGGTCACATTTTACAAGATGGAGATATTTTATTTGTTGGTAAAGGATTGAGAAATTTTGCATGGAAATATACCCGTAAAATTGGCACAGCGATAGCTTCATCTATTTTTTATGTAATCCGGGCCGACCAGAGAAAGGTAGATCCGGATTATCTTGTAGCAATATTCAACTCCTCCAGGTACCAGTCTTTCTTTCAATCTTTAGGAGCCGGAAGTTCTATCCCTTCTATCCGGAAGAATGAACTGGAAGCGGTAGAAATTCCGCTACCGTCATTAGACATTCAGAAAAGAATTGCACGGCTGAGTGAGTTGCATCATAAAGACATAGCCATTACTGAAAAAATACGCGAAGAAAAAAACAGATTGTTTCAAGCCGTTATAAACGATATACTCAAATAGAAATGGAGAAAAAACTCACACAAAAAGAAATAAACCAGATTGTATGGAAAGCCTGCGATTCGTTCCGGGGTGTATTGAGCAGCGGCCAGTATAAAGACTATGTATTGACCATGCTTTTTGTGAAATACGTTTCGGATGTATGGAAGGACAAGAAGGCTTTTTACATAAAGAAATATAAAGGTGACACGGTCCGTGTTGAAAGAGCTTTAGCCAATGAGCGTTTCCGGCTTTTTGAAAATGCCACTTTTGCCTACCTGTATGAAAACCGGAACGATCCGCAATTAGGCGATCTGATTGACCGGGTACTGGACCAGATTGAAGATGCTAACCGTTTGAAATTAGCCGGTGTTTTCAGGAATATAACCTTCAATTCTGAAGCTAACCTGGGACAGACTAAAGACAGGAACCGAAGGCTAAAAAACCTCCTGGTGGATTTTTCGGAAATGAAGCTCGACCCATCTCACCTGGAGGGCAATGACGTAATCGGTGACGCCTATGAGTATCTTATCTCCATGTTTGCAGGGGAAGAAGGGAAAAAATCCGGTGAGTTCTATACGCCGTCCCAGGTATCTGCGCTCCTGGCAAAACTGCTGGCGCCCGAACCGGGCCAAAGATTATGCGATCCGACCTGCGGTTCCGGTTCATTGCTCATTAAGCTGGCCAAAGAAGTAGGGTCCGGCAACTTTTCTTTGTACGGACAGGAAGTGAACGGAAGCACCTGGGCTTTGGCACGCATGAATATGTTTCTGCACGAGATAGACAATGCCACCATTGAATGGGGCGATACGCTAAATAACCCGCGCCTGCTGGAAGGCGACCAGCTGATGAAATTCCATATTGTAGCAGCCAATCCACCTTTTTCATTGGATAAATGGGGAGCAGAAAATGCCGTTGCAGATCAGTATAACCGTTACCACAGAGGGGTGCCGCCCAAAAGTAAAGGCGACTATGCTTTCATCAGCCACATGATCGAAACCGCTTATGAAGACATAGGGCGTGTGGGCGTGATCATGCCACATGGTGTATTATTCAGAGGAAGCAGCGAAGGGAAAATACGCCGGCAATTGATTGAAGAAAACCTGCTGGAAGCTGTTATTGGCCTGCCTGCCAATTTGTTCTATGGCACCAGTATTCCTGCTGTTATCCTGCTTTTTAATAAGGCTAAAGGAGACAATACAGACGTTCTGTTCATTGATGCCAGCAAAGGTTTTGAAAGTGGTAAAAATCAAAATATAATAAGAAAAGAAGATATAAAACACATTGTCGACACCTATAAAGAATTTAAAGCTGCTGCTCCACTAAAAGATGAAGGGTGTGTAATAGAAGATAAATACGCATACCGTGCAATATTTAAAGAAATAAAAGATAATGATTTCAATCTTAATATACCACGGTATGTTGACACTTTTGAAGAGGAGGAAGAAGTGGATATTAGGGCTATTCAAATTGAAATCGATACATTAAAAAAGCAACTTGCTGATGTAGAGGCAGAAATGTCTAAATATTTAAAGGCTTTAGGTGTTAATATGACTAACGATACAAAAGAAAAGAATAAAAGACTATCTAGGAAAGGTTAAAATCAAGTAATGTTTCAAAACGGGTATTCATCCTACAAGGTTGCATTGGTGGAATGATTTATAGTGAAGAATGGAATTTGTGCAGCTCGCAATGCAGAATTTTCTTATAAATTTTGAATAATAATGGGGAACAATAAAACAATTAGTAAAATAGGAGGCCAAAATGTGACATTACCCAATGCATGGAAAGTAAAACGAATTGGGGAAGTATTAAATATAGCGAATGGTCGTGATTATAAAGGTCTAAAGTATGGGAATGTACCTGTTTATGGCACTAGTGGACTGATGACTTTTGTAGATAAATTTTTATATGAAGGAGAAAGCGTTGGCATTGGGCGAAAAGGAACGATTGATAAACCGCAATTGTTATCCGGAAAATTCTGGACTGTAGATACGTTGTTTTATACTCATTCTTTCAAAGGAGTGCATCCCCGGTATATTTATTATATATTTTCAATTATTGATTGGTATAAATATAATGAGGCTTCTGGTGTTCCTAGCCTGTCAAAGAATACAATTAACAACATTCCAATATTACTTCCTCCTTTAAGAGAACAATCGGCAATTATCCGCATATTGTCAATTTGGGATAGAGCATTAGAAATAAATACCGAATTTCTTCAAAAACTAAAACACAGAAAGACATATCTTAGGCATACGGCATTCTGCAATATTAAAGAGAATGAAACTGTAAACTCATATCTTATTTCAAAAGTCGTTGATAAGGTTAAACTTGCGTTTAAGCCTGAGAAAGAAAAGCTTTATCAGGAAATAGGTATACGATCCCATGCTAAAGGTATCTTTTATAAAGAACCTGTTATAGGCAAGAGCTTAGGTAATAAATCAGTCTTTTGGGTAGAACCGGATTGTTTTGTGGTCAATATCGTTTTTGCTTGGGAGCAGGCTATCGCTAAAACTACCGAAGCAGAAAGAGGAATGATTGCCTCGCACCGCTTTCCGATGTATAAGCCGAAAGAAGGCATTTTAGATTTAGATTACCTATTGTACTTTTTCAAATCAGCAAAAGGAAAAAATTTACTACAGCTGGCTTCCCCTGGTGGGGCTGGGCGAAATAAAACATTAGGTCAATCTGAGTTTTTAAATTTAAAAATTCCGTTGCCTCCAATTGAGGAACAAAAGAAAATTGTTCGACTATTGAAAACGGCAGATAAAGGAATTGAATTACAAAAATTGAAAATAGAGGCTATCAAGCAACAAAAAAAAGGTTTGATGCAGCAGTTGTTAACTGGTAAAAAGAGATTGAAAATTGATAACGATAAAACTTAAAATATGAAAGCCAAGCTCACAAAATTCAGAGTGCAAAACTTCCGCTCAATTGAAGATTCGGGCTGGATAGATGCAGAAAACGTCACCTGCCTTGTAGGGACTAACGAATCTGGGAAAACAAATTTATTGCTTGCTCTTTGGAAACTAAATCCTGCTAATAATGAGCCAATAAATCCGCTAGTGGACTATCCGCGAAAGAAATATCACAATTATAGTAGCACCAATGGTGAAGAAACCTTCATCACAGCACAGTTTGAAGTTGATAGTTTAACAGCTGAAAAACTATCCCAAACCACCGGATGGCACCAAAGCCTCGTTAAAGAAATCGTTGTAAGTCGAAAATACAACGGGAAATACGGATACCAGTTTGCACAAAACAAACTATCTTCTTTTGATGGAAAAGATCTGCTATCCGTATTTGAGGATTTGATTGCTGAATTTAGTGCTTCTGATTTGCAGTCAAAAGAAGAGCGAACAGATTTGGATAGGATCAATGAATTTATTAAGTCCGAAAAAAGCAAAATAGATTCGAATAAAGTTTACAATCAAGCAGACATTGTTAAGATTAAAAGTGCATTTGGACAGTTCTTAGAAACCAATTACAAAAGAAAGGTAAACATCAATAGCTTTTTTACTGATAATTTCTTTAATGAAGTCAATAAGGTAATACAAGCGTTTGAGGAAAACGGCATTGAGATCACTCCGGATTGCATTAAAATCATAAAAGCTAATCTTCCCACATTTGTTTATTACTCCGACTACGGGAACCTGGATTCGGAGATCTATCTACCACATGTAATTGATAATTTCAAACGGACAGATTTAGGAGAAAAAGAAAGGGCAAAGGCGAGAAGCTTAAAAGTACTCTTTGAATTTGTAAAGCTATCTCCTGAACAAATTTTGGAGCTTGGGAAAGAAGCTTTGCCCGTTAAGGTTATTGAACATACAACAGATTATCACGGGCGTAAAACCAAAACAGGAGAACACATCGAAGAAGCTAAAGAAAAGGATATTGAAGAAGAAAGCAGAAATAAAAAAGAAAGAGGAATTCTTTTGCAATCAGCATCAACAACGTTAACCCAAGACTTTGCAGCTTGGTGGAAACAAGGCAGATATATTTTTGACTTTCAGGCGGACGGAAATCATTTCAGAATCTGGGTAAGCGATGACAAACGCCCGGAAAGAATTGAGTTGGAAGGCAGAAGCAAAGGGTTACAATGGTTTTTCAGTTTCTTTCTAGTTTTCTTGGTTGAAAGTAAAGATGCTCACTCCAATTGTATCCTTTTACTTGACGAACCGGGTATTTCATTACATCCTATTGCGCAAATGGACTTAATTGCATTCTTCAATTCATTGGCAAAAGAGAATCAGTTAATATATACAACCCACTCGCCATTTTTGGTAAGTACTAATAATCTGAGCGGCGTCCATGCAATGTATATTGGAGATGGTGGAGAATCAGTTGTTTCAAGTGATTTAAGGGTAAATAAAAAAGTTTCGGAAAAATCAATTTATCCGATTCATGCAGCAATCGGAATTACTGTATCAGACACTTTGCTGATAGGATGCCAGCCTGTTTTGGTAGAAGGAGTATCCGACCAAATATACCTTCAACAGATTAAAAAGTATGTCCTTGCGGAAGGGAAATATAAAAATGATAAAGAAGTGGTCTTCATTCCTACTGGCGGAGTAAAGGGAATGTCTCCTGTAATCAAAATATTATTAGGAAGGGAAGATAATTTGCCTTACGTCATTATGGATGCTGACAAACCCGGAAAAGATAAAATCAAACAACTTCATAACGGATTATATGCAAATGAACAGGATAAAGTAATACCGGTTTCTACTTTTATAGGGGAAGGAGAATTTGAAGTTGAAGATTTAATGCCTAAAGATGAATTGGCAAGACTATTTGCCAAACAATACCGAAGAGTAAACAGTGAAGATGAGTTTGATTATCTCTATGATAAAACTCTTCCTTTAGTGAACCAAATGGAGCAGTTTGCTAAAGAAAACGGCTATACCCTAACTGATGGCTGGAAAGTAGAATTAGCTAAGGATTTTCAAAGAAACTTTGACAGAATCGTTACCAGATGTGGAGATGATGTGAAAGAAAAATGGTTAAAACTAATTGAGAAAGTTACTTCATAAAACTAAAAACATAAAACATGACACGTAAAGAAAGACACGTAGTTCCCAATTCGAATGGCGGTTGGGATTCAAAAAGGGAAAATGCCGAAAGAGCATCCAAACATTTTGATACCAAAAAGGAAGCTATGGATTGGAGTCGGGAAAAAGCAAAGCAGGAAAGATCTGAATTAATCCCTCATGGCAAGGATGGCAGGATTCAGAATCCCAACAGTTATGGGAACGATCCACACCCGCCAAAAGATAAAAAGAATTAAAAATGGGCGGTAAGACTTCTAAAAACTACCAGAAGCATATTAAAAAACCGCAGGGCTCAGATATATTTCGTGATATACCGAGCCCCGAAACTCTTTTATCCAGATGGTAAAGCGAGCGCTGCAAAGATAGTTACTACGATTGAAAAAACGCTTTCCAAAACACTATACCATCCGGCAACTATGCTATTTGAAAACTAAAAATTTTGATGAGGGAAACGACACCGGCATATTTACAAAACACCCTTCAGCAACTTCGCAACCTTACGGCGGAGAATGAAATCGTGGAGTTCAAAGAAGCAAAAAACACCTATGATTTCAATAAGTTGGGCAAGTATTTTTCAGCGCTCAGCAATGAAGCTAACCTGAAAGGCAAGCCTTATGCCTGGCTGGTATTTGGTGTCGAAAATAAGAAGCACCAGATTGTAGGCACACAATTCCGCCCTCAGCGAAAAGCTTTGGACAACCTGAAAAGCGAGATTGCAAACAAGACTACTAACCGGATTACCTTTATTGAAATACATGAATTAACTGAGCCGGAAGGGCGGGTAATTATGTTTCAGATTCCTGCAGCGCCCAAAGGCTTCCCTGTCGCTTTTGACGGACATTATTATGGCAGAGATGACGAGGAGCTTTCGCCGCTCAATCTGGAAGAGATAGAACGCATCAGGGCACAGGCCACAACCGAAGACTGGAGCGCTGCCATTGTTCCCGATGCCACTATTGATGATCTGGACGAAGACGCAATGATACTGGCAAGAAAAAACTTTAAAAATAAATTCCCGGAAAAAGCAGAAGAAGTAGACAAGTGGGATAATCATACTTTTCTCAACAAAGCCAAAGTGACCATTAAGGGAAGAATTACCAGAACCGCGATAATTCTTTTGGGAAAAGATGAATCCGAGCACTTTTTAAGCCCTGCTGAAGTCAAGATCCGATGGAAACTCGTAGACGATAAAAATAATGATATTGACTATGAGATTTTCGGGTTACCACTCATTCTTTCTGTAGAAAAGGTATTTGCTAAAATCAGGAATATCAAATACCGTTATATGCAGGAAGGGACGATTTTTCCTGCCGAAGTTTCCAAATATGAACCTTTTTCCATTCGTGAAGCCATCAATAACTGTATAGCCCATCAGGATTATACCAAAGGAGCCCGTATCAATGTTATCGAAATGGAAGATCAACTCATTTTTACCAATCAGGGTTCTTTCATTCCGGGAAGTGTAGAAAAAGTAGTGATTGAAGATGCTCCGGAAGAGTTTTACAGAAATCGTTTTCTGGCAACGGCCATGTTTAACCTTAAAATGGTTGATACTGCCGGTGGAGGCATAAAGAAAATATTCAACTTCCAGAGGGCCCGGTATTTTCCATTGCCGGATTATGATCTATCGGACGATAAAGTAAAAGTGGCTATTTCCGGAAAAATTCTGGATATGGATTATGCCCGTCTGTTAGCACAAAATAAAGATCTGACACTGGAAGAAATTATCATGCTGGACAAGGTGCAGAAGAAAAGAGCATTAACAAATTGGGAGGAAAAGCACCTCAAAAGCAGAAAACTCATTGAAGGCAGAAAACCTAACTATTTCATAGGACTGAAAGTAGCTCAGAAAACAGGCCAAAAAGCGGAATACTCAAAAATTAAAGGGTTTGATAAAAGCTATTATCTGGATTTAATAGAGAAAGCCATTAGAGAACATAGGAGTTTAGGGAGAAGAGATATAGATGAGCTATTATGGAATAAACTGCCCGATTGGATGAATGAAAAACAGAAAAAGATCAAGATAAACAACCTGCTATCTGAAATGAGAAGGAAAAACAGGATAGTTAATGCCGGCACAGACCCGAACCCTAAATGGGTTATTGTTAACTCTAATAATGCTAAAACTAATTAGAGATCCTATTAGAGATCTATTAGAAGGCCTTATTGGAAGAGGAATTTAAATTAATATTTATTACAATGCAATAAAAGGATCAACAATTTTCTGTATTAGCCCTATAATGCTCCAGAAAAGACAGAAGTAAATGGAAACACCCAGTTTTATAGAAGACCATATTTCCCAGATTCCGGCACTTAAACTGCTGATGAATATGGGGTGGAAATACCTGTCTCCGGACGAGGCATTGATTGCCCGTGGCAGCAGAAGCTCCAATGTATTGCTGGAAGATATTCTGAAAGCTCAGCTACAAAAAATCAATAAAATTGAGTATAAACAAAAGGAGTTTCCGTTCTCTGAAACCAACATCAATAATGCGATACTTGCTATCCGTGACCTGCCGGTACAGGACGGCTTTCTGGCAGCAAACAAAGCCTGTTATGAACTCATTACGTTAGGCAAAAGCTTTGATCAGACAGTGTTAGGTGATAAGAAAAGTTTTTCTTTCCGGTACATTGATTGGAATGTTCCGGAAAATAATGTGTACCATGTTACTGAAGAGTATAGCGTTTTACGATCAGACCGGACTGATCATTACCGTCCTGATATCGTGCTGTTTATCAACGGCATCCCGATGGTCATTATTGAATGTAAATCACCCAAAGTAAAAGACCCGGTAGAAAAAGCTGTTGAGCAGCATTTACGCAACCAGCAGGAAGACGGCATTCGCAACTTGTACCTGTATTCCGATCTTACTCTGGCGTTGGCTGTTCATGAAGCCAAATATGCCACTACCGCCACCAGCAAAGAATTCTGGAGTATATGGAAAGAGATCTTCCGAACCAGAGAAGAAGAGCGTTTATGGGAAAGTGAAATCCATAATTTAAAACACAAACCCCTGCCGGAAAATGAGCGCACCGCCTTGTTTAAAGAACGCTTCAAAAGGGTGTGGCAGTACTTTGAAGAGCTGGAACAGGAAGAACAGGTCGTTACCACACAGGATAAACTACTTTTCAGCTTTTGCCGGCCCAAGCGTTTACTGGAGATCATTTATGACTTCACCCTATATGATGACGGTATTAAAAAGATAGCCCGTTATCAACAATACTTTGCCATCAAAAGTACATTATCCAAAATTCTGAAAACCGATGCCAAAGGGCGCCGCAAAGGAGGTGTGATCTGGCATACACAAGGCAGTGGAAAATCTTTAACGATGGTGATGCTGGCACAACTGATCGCTTCGCGCCCGCAAATCAGGAACCCCAAAATTCTGTTGGTTACAGATCGGATTGACCTGGATGATCAGATAACAGAAACATTCAAAAAATGCCATGTACCGGTAATTAATGCAGATAAAGGGGCATCAAAAGAAATAACAAAAAAGCTGAGAGGAGAAATTCTGGAAGAGGAAGAACTGGAAAGGCTAAAAAAAGATACAAGCCTTTTAAAGTTAATCACAGAATCCGGGGATGCAGTCATCACAACGCTTATTCATAAGTTTGAAGCCGCTGTTAATGCCTCTTCTCAACCATTTGACAGTCGGGAGATATTTATTCTCATTGATGAAGGACACCGTTCCCAATACGGCTCTTTCAATATCAAAATGCAGAAAGTGTTTCCCAATGCCTGCTTCATAGCGTTTACCGGTACACCACTAATGAAGAAAGAAAAAAGTACCGCTGACAAATTCGGGGGCATTATTGATGTGTATTCCATTATTGATGCAGTGGCTGACGGCGCGGTGGTCCCACTGTTATATGAAGGCCGGCACAACCTGATTGAAGTCAACGAAAAGCCTTTAGATAACTATTTTGACAAAGTAGCTGAACCGCTTACTCCTTACGGTAAAGCTGCCTTGAAACGAAAATATAGTTCCAGGAATATCCTGAATAAAGCGGACCAGGTTATCTATGCCAGAGCCTGGGATATTACCGAGCATTATGTTGATAATTTCCAGAATACCGGTTTCAAAGGGCAATTAGTAGCTCCTAATAAGGCAACGGCTATTAAATACAAAGAGTACCTTGATGAAATAGGCAAAGTAACATCGGAGATCATTATCTCTGCCCCTGATACACGGGAAGGAGAAGAAGATGCTTTCGACGTTTCTGAAGACAAAGTGAAGAAATTCTGGAATGCCCGGGTAGACAAATACGGCACTTCTGAGAAATACGAAAAAACAGTTATCGGGGCATTTAAAAAACAGGATGCTCCGGAAATTATCATCGTTGTGGACAAGCTGCTAACCGGGTTTGATGCTCCAAGGAATATTGTATTATATCTGACCCGGCCACTGAAAGAACATACATTATTGCAGGCTATTGCCCGGGTAAACCGTGTGTATCCCGGAAAGGACTATGGTTACATTATAGATTATTTTGGGAACCTGGAAAATCTGGACAATGCACTCCAGACCTATTCCGGAGAAAATATGTTTGATGTAGCAGATCTGGCAGGAAGCTGGACAAATATTGCGGAAGAAATCAAAAAGCTACCACAGGCTCATTCCGAAGTTTGGGATATTTTCAAGACCATAAAAAATAAATACGATGAAGCCGCTTATGAAGAATTACTGCGAGATGAAGCAATCAGGCATCAATTCTACGAGAAGGTTTCGGTATTTGCGAGATTATTAAAACTGGCTTTGTCCAGTATTGATTTTGCCAACAGCACGCCTGAAAAGCAAGTTGACAAATACAAGTCTGATTTAAAATTCTTTCTCTCATTACGCATATCAGTTAAGAGAAGGTTTTCAGACGATATTGATTATAGAGAATATGAGCTCCAGGTCCAAAAACTGATTGACAAACATATCACAACAGAAGGGCAAGTGCTCAAAATAACAGAGTTGGTGGACATCTTCGACAAAGAAAAGCGTGAAGCCGAAGTAGAGAAACTGACCAGTAAAGCTGCCAAGGCAGATCACATTGCCAGCAGAACCATCCGGGCGATCAATATCAAAATGAATGAAGATCCGATTTTTTATAAAAAGCTATCCAAGCTTATAAGAGAAGCCATTGAAGATTATCATCAGCAGCGCATTAACGAAGCAGAGTTTCTGAAAAAAGTCAAAGAATACGAAGCTACATTTTTAAGTGGTCAAAAGGATAATGTACCGGAAGCCTTGAAAGGAAATGATACAGGCATTGCCATTCTCAATTTGGTAACGGATATATTTAAAGACACATTAGCCGATAAGATTGAAATAGCTACTGAACTGGCAATAGGTATATACGAGGTTATCCGTTCTATTGTTTATGAAAATGGACAATTGATTGTGGACTGGCAAAACAAGCCGGATATTGAAGGAAAAATCCGTATTGCGATTGATGATTACATCTTCGATTTGAAAAGCAAATATGACATAACCCTTTCGTTTGAAGATATTGACCAAACGGTAGAAGAAGCTCTTAAGGTTGCAAAGATCAAGTTCACATGATAACTGAAAGTATCCATACCGTGCAGTTCGGTTCTGTTTTGATTGACTATAAATTGGATTTTCAGGAACGAAAGACCCTGGCTATTAAAGTATATCCTGATTGTACAGTCAAAATAACGGCTCCGCATCATACTCCTCTGAAAAAAATTGAACAACATGTAAAGCAGAAAGTTCCCTGGATCATCAAACAACAACAGGACTTCCTTGCCTATCATCCTTTAACGCCGGGGAGGTTATATGTCAATGGAGAAACACATCTGTACCTGGGAAGACAATACAAGCTCCGGATTGAGCAAAGTGATATGAATGAAGTGAAATTATTTAAGGGACGTTTAATTGTTCTATGTAAAAAAAGGGCTCAAGCTAAAGACATCTTGCATAAATGGTATCGGGATAAAGCATTCATTCATTTTAAAGAGATTTTGAGTAAAGTATTACCCTTGTTCGAGAAGTATAAAATCTCAAAGCCTGAATTGTATATCAGGTCAATGGAAAAACGATGGGGAAGCTGCATACCAAATGGCAAAGTCATACTGAATCCTGAATTAATTAAGGCGCCTAAGGGAAGTATCGAATACGTAATTGTTCATGAGCTATGTCATTTAGTGTATCATAACCACAACAAAGCATTTTACAATTTACAAGAGGCCATAATGCCCGACTGGAAAAAATGGAAAGAAAAGCTGGAATATAGTTTAGCATAAGAATATTCTGAGGAACTAACTATAACCATACCATCAATACACTGCTTTAATCAATGAAATAGGTGTTCTACTGAAAAAAGGAGAGCGCAGGCGTAACTTTTCCCGTAACAGACACCCCTTCCCGCTTCCATATATCCGCCAGCGCCTTTTCAAGCTTTTCACCTGCACCGGCAACTTTTATTGTAGCAAACACCTTGCTAATTTCGCTCAAAACTGCCACCCGCGACTCTTCCAATCGTTCGATCGGGATATCCCTCAGGATTAGCCACAATACAATAAAGCGCATTGGCTTTCTGACTCCCTTTGTTTGAAGAATCGAATCAAGCATCTTATTTCTGAATTGCTCTGTTGTTTTGCGTTTGGGGTTGGCGGTAAGACAACTCAATTTCGCAATAAAATTGTGTTCAAAATTATTCAGAGATATAAACAATTCACCCTTCAGTTCGGTAGATTCCAGTACTTCGGTGATATGTGTCCGGTTTTTTATCCTAATTACGATATGGTCCGTATATTCAAAAAAGCTTAAAACCTGCCTGACGCGTTCGATGCTTATCGGGCCGTTTCCTATCAGATACTGGAGATAGCACAAACAAGTAATCATTTCCTGGCTACGCATTCTCTTGTCCTCTTTTATTACATAAAGCCATCTGTTCCGGCGGTAAATATCCTTGATGGCACCGGTAAAATCACTGTCTATATAAGCGTTCCAGTATTCAAACGTGTGCTCCTTTATCGGAAAAGGCTTATGGTTAAGCCGTTTGTACAACTCCTCCGGCTTAAAGTTCTGGTTGTCAGTTTGCCTGATCTCGATAAGATCCAAATCATAGTTCCATATGCAATTTTTCAACAACTCCGGTAATTGGCTGAATTTCCTTTTATTGATTTCCGGCAATACAGGATTTGCTATGTTGAGCGCAAAATTATTCTTCTGAGTTGTAACAGGGTTCCTCTGTTCATCCAGATATTTTTCCCCCAAGAAAGCAAGTATAGCCAACAAACGTTGTTGTCCGTCTATAACCTCTCTGGTATTATCTTCCCGTACAAATACGTAAATAGGAGGCAGTTTAATTCCCAGTAAAATACTCTCGACCAACAAAGAAGCCTTGGCTGTGTTCATCACCTCTCTACGCTGGTAAGGTGGTCTTATATGGAAGAAGGTCTCCTTCATCAGGTGAATAATATCTGCTACAGTGGCAGAAGTGGGCGTGGTTGACGTAGCATGCTCACCTTTTACCTTGTCACCAAAACGCTCATCCATGTACTGGCTGATCTGATTTCGGAATGTAGCAGAATATTCCCGGTCGGCTTTCAGATAACCTGCAGGTGAAAGCACAAACTGACGACTAAAAAAAGTAGCCATTGTCTCATACCGCTTCTTTATGTACTGCCCATAATTACTGCTATCGCAGGAATAGATTTGTGCATTTTTGGCAATGTGCTTGGCTAACCTGCCTTTAAGATCTTTGTTGCTGTTGATATCATCAAAGCTAATCTCTTGCTTTTCGCATATCGACATGGCCCAGTACACACAATCATAAGCTACCAATACATCTTTCAGCGAAGGATGACTTTCACTCAGCATATCTTTTACTTCTGCAAGGAACTGGATTTTCCGTTTAAAATCAAACAGCAAATGTTCCAGATTTTCCGCTCCCCTATTGACAAGGTGGTAAGCATAATATTCATAGTACTTGCTAATAGTATCATCCCGCTCTGTAACGTACCTGTTTATTGGTATATCCGCCAACACCAGCAGTTCCCGTATATGATGCATGAGCGTCTCCGCATTCCTGCTTTTATAATTAAACACATTTTTCACCTGATTGTACAGTTGCCTGTCCTGTTCAAAGTGTCGCTTAAAATGCAGGGTAATGTCATCGTGTAAATATTGTGCCTTATATACCTCCTCCTTTTTCAGGGCAGACATTCCCATGTTGTATCTTTTGAAAATCTCCCTTTTAATACGCTCTTCCTCATATTCCGTTAACCCTCCTTCACCTTTTGCTTGGATAAGAATACACCTGAGTTTTGCCTGCAGAATCCGGTATTTCAATTTTTCGTCCAGCTGTGAAAATGTTTTTCCGGCAAGATACCAGAGCTTGTCCAGGCCATGGGCCTGCAGATCGAATGCATCATTCAGGAACAGATCTATTGTCTGGCACCGTTGCCGGCCGTCAATCACTTCCTGCCTGTCGTCACTTTTTTGGTACAATACCACAGGCGGTATTTCACCATGCCACAAAATAGTTTCAATAAAATTAGTAGCCTTTACTTCAGTCCATACATACTCCCGTTGATACGGCGGATTATACTCCAATTTCCGGCTTGAAATAAATACTGATTGTATCATCCGGATACTATTTCCAATGGTAATCTTCTTAAAGAGATTTTCGAGCAATATATTTTCCATATAGAAGAAAGGCTTTATAAGGTCAAATAATGGTGGGTTTATTATCAATAATCCGCTTGATGCGGGCATACTGTTTTTGCACCTGAAACAGCGTTGTGTGCAACTGTTCAGCTATTTGCTGCAGACTATGGGTCTCCTCATAAAAAAGTCTGAAAATCTCCGACTGTTGCTCATCCAGGTAAACTTTGTAGTCCGCCAGGAGCAACTTTGGCCTCATTGCCTCTGTTTGTGCCGCCCTGGCTAACCGGTCTTGAATCATTCTTAAATCTGAAAGGCTGTTTTTAAATACAGTAGCAACATGTTGAGGCGATGTATGCTCTGCTTTTGCTATATCGTTATAACTAAGACCATCTTTCCATAATATCATCACTCTTTTCTTCTGGGGAGACAGGCAGCTAATTGCCTGTTCCAGCAGATCGGCCATCAATTGTTTACCGTTGGGCGACTCCGCTTCTTGCTCATCGTCATACGGATCTACAAACTTATACCTGCTCCATTCTATGGATATAGTCCTACGATTTTTATTATTCCGGATCCAGGCAAAGCAAGCCCACTTTATCCCCTGCATAAGATAATTATGTAAATGCCAGAAGTCATTAATTCCCGCTCTATGAACCCAGGCACTCATAAAAGCGTCCTGGATGATTGTGTCAATTTCAAAATCGTCCGTAATAATCTTACGGGCAGAACGAGACAGTTTAGCGCTTAGCTGGTGTTGCAGATAGCTTAAGCCCCGTTGCTCTCCCTGGCTGAAAAGTTCAAAATACCTATGGTATTCCGGTGAATTATATGCGGTGGATAAATCCATGTCCAATTACTTCAGGCATTACGTTCCGGTACACAATATTCATAGCAACCCGAGAAGAAATCATCCGACTTTGCAGAAGGAATTTTACACGTCATTTATTCTTCACCAATACATTAATCTGTCACAGCATGACTGGTATTGCAAGCAGTCTATCATGCATTAAAGCCTATGTAGTGCATTTTCCATCAGTATCAGTGACTTTTTTTTCATTGTTCAGCTCAAATATGCCATACTGTCGTTACCGGAAGCCGGAGGTTGGGAGCAAGAATATTTAGTGCAAAATAGCGATGCAAAGCACACTACTATTTCACAATCCGGAAAGATATTGTCGATATTGGGAATTATGTTCTTCTCTGAAATGATCTATGGACAGTCTTTTTTTCAGAAACCAGTGCGCAGGAGACTACTCTCAGCGGGACTTTATGTTTGAGCTTACCAGGAGAGTTTGAAAACTTGAGGAGCCAGATTGGCACCTCAAGTGGAGACCAAAGTATTTAACCAAAGTGTCAAACGGAATATGGAGCGTTTTCCCAAAGACTTCATGTTTACCCTCAATGAAAAAGAATGGGAAAACTTGAGGTCACAAATTGTGACCTCAAGTTGGGGCGGCTCCCGCTATCGTCCGAAAGCCTTTACCGAACAGGGCGTGGCTATGTTGTCAAGCATTTTGAACAGCCCCACCGCTATAGCAGTCAATATCCGGATTATCCGCGTCTTTACTCAGCTCCGGGAATATGCCCTCACTCATAAAGAGATCCTGCTGCAACTCTCCCGGCTGGAAAAAGAAGTCAAAAACAATAGCAGGGATATTGAAAACATTTTTACCGTCCTCAAAGAGCTGATCGGGAAGCAAAGCGCTGCTGTCCCGCGCAACAAGATCGGGTTTAAGCATTATGATGAAAAAGCAGGGTAACGTATTGCTGTAAGTACCCCATTACCTGATCAGCAGCAGATCCCCTTTAAAGTATTTTTCAACCCTGCGGCTGCCCGCCCTCAGCCGGAGCTGGTACATGTAAGTGCCTGCTTCCGCAGCCGTCCCTTCATACTGACCGTCCCATTCTTTACGCGGATCGTTCGCGGCATACACAAGGGCGCCCCAGCGGTTATAGATCTCGAAGCGGTATTCCGATACGGGGCAGTCCGCGCTGATCAGCGGCCTGAAGATATCGTTCCTGCCGTCTCCGTTCGGCGTAAACGCGTCCGGCAGAAAAACGGAACAGTCGCAGATCTCGAGACCGATATGCATGGTGTCCGTACCCCGGCAGGCGGCCAGGCGGACGTCCACCCAGTAAGTCCCCGAATCCCCGGCGGAAAAGCCGGGCGCAGTGCTGCCGTCCTGCCACAGGAACAGGGCGTCTTCAGGCCCTTGCGCTTCGAGGTAGACCGCCACAGGCTGGTCGTCGCACAGCACGATATCCCCGCCGAGGTCCTGGTCAAGGTCCACAAACCGGATATGGACGGAATCATAAGCAAGACAGCCGTTCATATCCGCTTCAACCGTGTACAACCCTGCCTCGTCCGCCACCAGGCTGTCCGCGCTGCTGTTATCCTGCCAGCGGAGGGTCGCCCCCGGCGTGCCGGCGCGGAGCACGATGCTTGCCCCGGGGCACAAAGTAGTATCCGGTCCGAGGTCCGGCATCCGGTACTGCTGGAATGCGAAGGTGTCATAAACATACGCGCAGGCAGACTCAAGAAAATACTGCAGCACATAGGTGCCGGTCTGCCCGACGGTCCGGGAATACCCTTCCAGGCTGTCGGACCACAGATAATGCAATCCGCCGGTATCCCCGGCGACGAGCACGGCGCTGTCCGTGGCGCAGACCTGCTGATAGAAACCCAGGGTATCCGTCGCTATAACCGGCACGGTATTGCTGAACTGCTTTGCATAGGCATTTCCCGTAAACGGGAGGATCGTCGGGACCAGCTGCACCCCGCAGCCCGGCCCGGTCACATCCGGGGCGTTGACGACGCCGTAGCCGCCGGCGCCGTTGAAGAAGTAGATCTTCCCGTCGGGGCCCAGCTTCATATCATTGCTGAAGACCAGCTGGTACACTGCGGCAGGCGGAGTAGCGGAAAGGTCGTACTGGACCCCGCCCAGGTACGCGACCCGGCTGTCCGGCGAAAAGGCGGCCGCCAGTCCGGCGCCCCAGGTATAGACCGCTACATTTCCCACAACACCCGTGGCGGCGTCGAGATCATAGATCTGCATATTGCCGATCCCGCCGTTCTGGGTTATGGCCAGCTTCTTCCTGTCGGGGGAGGCGATCATGATCCCGCAATAATCGCTCGTAACATCCGGCACAGGTCCCGTATGCGATAATACAGGCTGCGGATCCAGCCCGCGCGGCGTGATACGCCAGCTCTTGAACAGTGCGGAGTCCTGGTCGTGACCGATCAGCCAGCTATAGCACCCGTCGCCCGCCACACCGGCGATCTTCTCCTGGTAGTTCGTATCCAGCAGGTTCGCCTTGGTGATGACATCCCCCAGGCCGTTATTCCGCCGCATATCCACGATGCTGTAAGAAAGCCTGCCGTACAGCGCCGGATCATCATAAGCCAGCTCCATCTTGGTAACGGAGAATATATAGTACTGGTACGGATTGCCGGGTATGGGAATGATCAGCGCGCCGTATGCGCTGCTGGATGTGGGCGTGCCCGTTCTCAGCCCCGTCAGGACGGTGCCGTTGGGCATCACAACGCCGTTCCGGTTCCAGACAGTGGTCCCGTCCGTATAAAAGCACAGGTTGCCCGCGGGATCGGAAACAGACGCAGCAGCTTCAATGGTCTTCATGGCGCTGGTGA
>Ga0206101_1000099_pt1 | contig 23273 bp, 26 predicted proteins | sample 1B0metagenome_FD_148613 | JGI IMG/M metagenome (GOLD analysis project Ga0206101, IMG submission 148613) | Enriched microbial communities from leaf-cutter ant dump, University of Wisconsin, Madison, United States - 1B0 | ecosystem: Environmental > Terrestrial > Nest > Insects nest > Nest dump... | reverse complement strand
TTCTATTAAGTCAATCTTGGCGGGCCCGACCGGATGACGTACGATGGCAGACTGCTAAAGCATTCCACCATCTATCTATTTATTGTAAAACCCGAAGGGTTTGACAATAATCTGAACCGGCTTCGCCGATTCGCATCACTAGTTGAGACTAGCCCATAATTAAAACAACCACCCCTTTGGGTGGCTAATTTAATTCTGGCGGGCCCGACCGGATTCGAACCGGCGATCTCCTCCGTGACAGGGAGGCGTGTTAGGCCAGCTACACCACGAGCCCGCGCAAGTGCTATAAAGCTGGTCTATCTTATCAATATTTCTCTTTATGCGCAATCTGCTACAATTATTTACATAGCAAGCTGCCGATGTAGCTCAGTTGGTCAGAGCGGTGCTTTCGTAAAGCATAGGTCGGCGGTTCAAATCCGCCCATCGGCTCCAGGGCTGAATAGAGTAAGCGGGTATAGTTTAGTGGTAGAATGTGACCTTCCCAAGGTTGAGATGTGAGTTCGATTCTCGCTACCCGCACCAATATAAAGGAGAATCATGGCTAATAATTCGATAGTGATTAAAGATAGACTGAGCATAGGTTTATTGATCAGCAATGCGCTTGTCGCTCTAGTTATTTTAATATTATCTTTACTGCACATTAGAAGCCAAGAGTTATTAATTGAGTTCCGTTTTAATTTTCTACAAGGTTTTGTAGAAAAGACAGAGTGGTTTGTTCTATATATGCCTGCACTGGTGGCTTTGGCTGTGCTAGGGTTTAACTTTCTGCTTGCCAATCGCTTAAAGGGCAAAGTAGATATATTAATCATGCATCTATACCTTACCGGTTCTTTGCTGGCTCAGCTTATATGCTTGGTTGTAGTTGTTTCGCTCCATACAGCTATTGGCTTATAATTTAAGCGTGTCGCAGTCTATTAAAAACCTGGAAATATCCGCTATACCTAAAGTTTTCCGTCGTGTATTCGAAATATTACCCGGATTTCTTTCTTGGTCTCTGTTAAGCGTATTTATTCTAGTTAGTTTTTATCAACCATTATTAGCTGCATATTTATTGATAGCTTTCGATCTTTATTGGCTGGCTAAATCGGCAGCCATAGCAAGTCGCTTGGTGCAGGGTTATGTACATTTGCATCAGATGGATGGTATTGATTGGAGCAAACGGTTAAATTCCTTGGGAGATATTAATAATGCAATAAGAGGGGCTTACGAAGAGCGTATTGCTACTAATGGGTATAAAAATCTTTCTCTTAGACATGAAAACTCGCGCTACATTACCTACCTGAAGAATCTGCAAAAGAGTAAGACAGATATACTCGATCCCAATTCCATCTATAACGCTATTATTATAGCTGCTTATAATGAATCTGAAGATATATTAGAACCAACTTTAAAATCACTTACCGATGCTAATTATAATCCAGATAATCTCATAGTTATATTAGCTTATGAGGAAAGGGGTGGATCAGAAATTAAGGACACGGTTAGTAAACTTGAAAGGAAGTATAAGAATAGTTTTCATCACATGATGTCAGTCTGTCATCCCAGCGGTATTACGGGTGAAGTAAAAGGTAAAGGACCTAATATTACTTATGCAGGCAATGTCCTCCATCGGTACATTAAAGAAAATAATATATCCACAGAAAATGTATTAGTTACAACATTAGATGCAGATAATAGACCTAGTAGTCAGTATTTTAATTATCTAACTTTTATCTATTGCACATCATCTAACCGACTGAAGCAGAGTTATCAGCCCGTAGCTATGTTTTATAACAATATTTGGGATGCTCCTGCGGCCATGAGGGTTGTAGCTGCAGGAAATAGTTTTTGGAATATTTCTTTATCAATGCGCCCACATTTAATTAGAAATTTTTCTGCACATGCGCAAAGTTTGAGTTCATTGATTAAGACTAATTTTTGGTCAAAGGAGACCATTGTTGAGGATGGCCATCAATTTTGGAGAAGTTACTTCACTTTTGGAGATGATTATGAAGTAGTACCACTGTACACGCCCATATATCAGGATGCTGTGCTGGCTGGCACCTATTGGCGTACGATACTGGTACAATTCAAACAGATCCGTCGTTGGGCGTGGGGAGCATCTGATGTGGCCTACGTTGCTTATTATGGGATTAAAGACAAGAGCTTGAAGACAGGCGATAAGTTGTCTAAATTCTTTCGTTTGCTTGAGAGTCATGTAACATGGGCAGCCGCCCCGCTTATATTGGCATTTATGGCTTGGGCACCTTTATTTCTTAATCCTAATGCAAATCAAGATATTGTTGTACATCAATTACCTATAGTAATCAGTAGAATACAAACTGTGACCATGATAGGTCTTTTTATCACAATAATTATAAGTTTAATATCCCTGCCACCTCGGCCTAAACATTACAGGAAATCAAAGACATTCCTAATGGTTTTTCAATGGGTATTATTTCCGATTACAACGTTAGCCTTTGGCGCCATTGCAGCTCTTAATGCCCAAACCAGGTTAATGTTTGCGCGTTATCTGGATGAGTTCGAGGTCACAGAAAAGGCGGTGAAGCATGTTAAATAATACATTTTTTATACAAGCTTTGTGTATATTTATTGGTTCGCTAATATTAACTCCTACCGTTCGAGCTGCTGCTATAAGGTATAAGTTATTTGATCAAACTAGTGAACGCAAGATTCACTCTGGTTCAATTCCTCGTATCGGAGGCATAGCCATATTTATATCTTTTTTGGTCCCTATTCTATTATTCTCAAATCTTGATAGGCCAGCACTGGCTTTAGTTTTTGGTTGCGCATTACTTTTTATCATGGGGCTCATAGATGATCTAATTGGTCTTAATGCGTATATAAAACTTGGTGTTCAGGTACTGGCTGCTTTGGTAGTTTTGGCAGGGGGCATTGGTATAGTAAATATCAGCCTACCATTTATGACAGGGCCAATCCCCCTAGATTCTTGGCGTATACCAATAAGTATCTTTGGTAACCCATATACATTGATACCTTTAGCAAATATCTTCACTATTGGCTGGATAATTTTAATCATAAATGCGCTGAACTTACTGGATGGCCTAGATGGATTAGCGGGAGGGGTTTCTTCGGTAGCGCTAGTAACCTTATTGGTATTAGCAGGCAGGGGTTACGGTAGTAGTATCGTTGTTATTATGTCTACATTTATGCTAATGTCTCTGCTGGGATTCTTGGCTAGCAACTTTTACCCAGCAAGAATATTTATGGGTGACAGTGGTGCGTATGTACTTGGGTTGCTTATTGCGGTATTGCCAATATATTCGACTACAAAAACTAGCATCGGATTGTTGGTTATAGGGCTAGCTATTATTGATTTACTTTGGGCTGTTCTTCGTCGCACAGCTAAAGGCAAGTCACCGTTTAAACCGGATAGGGGTCACTTGCACCACCGGTTAATTGATAGCGGGTTTAGGCATGTAAACGCTGTGCTAGTTTTCTATTTTGTAGCTATTATTACATCAATTACTCTTTTATTTCTAGGTGTTAGCATAGCTATCCTATTTTTAATAATTTCAGCTGTTACGATTATATTTATTACTAGGTCAACTAAGTAACAGTTCTGTTTTTTGTTTATAATCTGTTATAATCTCTCTCAAGCAGACTAAATTGAAAGGTTATTAACACGATGACGGCAAAACCAGGAACTATTAAACTAGAAGTTAAATCAAGAGCTCCAAAGGAAACAAGATTAACAGGAAATGATGTTAGAGGTGTTGTTTATGGCAAAAAACAGCAAGCTGTGCCTGTGGTAGCGGAAAGGCTTGCTTTAAGACGTATACACGACAACCTGGGGTTTAGTGTAATATTTGATCTTGTCATAGAGGGTGAGGCTAAGCCTCTACCGGTTTTGCTCCATGATGTACAGTACCAACCTAATAGTAATGAGATTATTCATTTCGATTTATATGCCGTAACAATGGATCAGAAGATTAAGACAGATGTACCTATTCATTTTGATGGAGAAGCAGCCGCTCAAGCTGACTCAGATAAAACACTTAACACAATCTTGGATAAGCTGGAAGTTGAAGCGTTACCAGCTGATTTACCCGAAAATCTAGTCCTTGATATATCCGATTTAGCTGAAATTGGCGACACAAAGCACGTCAGTGATATTGAGTTGCCATCTGGTGTAGTGGTATTAAATGATGCCGAAGCAGCCATTGTTAAAGTAGAAGAAGTTCAAGAGATTGAGGAGCCTGAAGCAGAAGAGTCTGAGATTTCTGGAGAAGATGACTCAGAGCAAGCTCAGGCAGATGGTAGCTCAGAAGATGCTGGGTCAAATGAGAACTCTGAAGATAAAACTGAGTAAATCTATTTTCGACTGCGTTTTGGTTTCACAACTTTAGCTACTTCAAGCGGAATTTCTTCATAAAATAAAGTATAGCCATCTAGAAATGTAGTTTTTGCAGACATAAGCATTATTATAGCACATTAAATTAGTTTTGTGAATACATAAAGCTTATGTTTTGGGAAAAAGTCAAATTATATTAAAGTATGTAGGTGCTTGGGCTCTTAGCTCAGTTGGCTAGAGCGCCTCATTGACGTTGAGGAGGTCAGAGGTTCAAGTCCTCTAGAGCCCACCAAGTGCTATAATAAGTTCAAGCTGTGAAGCGGCGTAACGATCCGCGGAGCTTCGGATACATGATCAGATCGTCCGATATCAAGAGCTGATAAGAGTAAAAGCCAAGGTGGAACCTCCTGGTTAATCCGGGACCGAGGCACACTAACAGATGTAATAAAGCATCTCGCAGTGTGTTTTTTATTTTTTAAAGCCAGAAAGGAAGTTTTATGGCAGACCAAGAGCAAGATCAACTGTATGCGATGCGCCACAGTTTAGCGCATATTATGGCGACTGCCGTAACGACACTTTGGCCAGAGGCTAGGCTGGGCGTAGGCCCAGTAGTAGAGAACGGCTTTTACTATGATATTGACATCCAGGGTGTGACTATTTCAACTGATGATTTTGCAAAAATTGAAGAGCAGATGCTGAAGGTGATTAAAGAAGATCAAAAGTTTGAAAGATCTGAGAAGCCAATTGATGAAGCGCTCGTATGGGCAAAACAAGCCAAACAGCCTTATAAAGAGGAGCTTCTGAACGATTTAAAGCGTTCTGGTACAACCGTTGCTAAAGACCTTGATGCCGATGAGATCGGAACAATTGCCGAGGGCGAGGCAGCGTTGGATAATGTTGGTTTTTACACTAACGGCTCATTTACGGATCTGTGCCGCGGTCCGCATGTTGAAAGTACTGGTAAGGTCGGTGCATTTAGGCTGATGCGTATAGCTGGCGCCTACTGGCGTGGTAAAGAGGGTAACCCACAGATGCAGCGTCTGTATGGTGTTGCATTTGAAACTCAGGAAGAGCTGGATAAGTATCTAGAGATGCAAGAAGAGGCTAAAAAGCGCGATCATCGTAAGCTTGGTAAAGAACTTGATCTATTCACATTCTCTGATCTTGTGGGCGCGGGACTGCCGTTGTTCACAGATAGGGGCACAATTCTGAGAGAGGTTTTAGGTAAATTCACTCAAGGCTTAAGAGAGAAAACCGGATTTAGAAGAGTCTGGACACCTGTAATTGCTAAGACAGATTTATATAAAGCCAGTGGCCACTGGGATAAGTTTGGTGATGAGTTATTTTTGGTTAAGAGCCAAGAAAGTTCAGATGAATTTGTATTACGGCCAATGAACTGCCCGCATCATGTCCAGCTTTATGCTTCGCATCCAAGGAGTTATCGTGAATTACCTCTTAAGTTGATGGAAAATGCAGGTGATTATCGTGACGAGAAAACCGGTGAGCTTCATGGCTTGAGTCGGGTACGCTCATTTACACAAGATGATAGCCATGCCTTTGTTGCGAGCGGGCAAATTAAGGATGTGGCAACTGAACTAGTAGAGGCTTCGCGTGAGATGTATTCAGTATTTGGCATGGATTTAAAATTTAGACTTAGCTTTCGTGATGAGGGCGAAGGCTACTTGGGCGACCCAGTTCTTTGGGATAAGGCTCAGGCACAAATTGAGGAGCTTGCGAAAGAAAATAACTTAGATTATTACATTGAAGAAGGTGAGGCGGCTTTTTATGGTCCTAAAATCGATTTTATGGCGACAGATGCAATTGGGCGTGAATGGCAAGTTGCGACCGTGCAGCTAGACTTTGTACAGCCAGAAAGGTTTAAGCTTGAATATGCCGCTGATGATGGTACAAAACAGCAGCCCGTTATGATCCACTGCGCTTTGTTTGGCTCAATTGAACGATTTCTATCAGTTTACATTGAACATACTGTTGGTTGGTTCCCGTTCTGGCTAGCCCCAGAACAGGTGCGAATTTTGACTATTAATGACTCAGTAGCCGATTATGTTGATAAAATCACATCAATACTCAATGGTGCAGTTTTAATGAAGCCTGTTAAGTATAATGAGGTGCGATATTCAGTAGATGACCGGAATGAATCACTTGGGAAAAAGATCAAAGAAGCTACTGAAATGAAAATCCCAGTGCAGCTTATTGTAGGGCCAAAAGATAAAGAAGCTGGCGAGGTTAGTGTGCGCTTGCGGAATGGTGACAAGAAAGTCGCGTTAGCTGAGCTAAAAGATTTTCTTATTAATCTTTAGGAAAAGAGAACATATGGCTGAGGTTGATGGTGGTTTTAGTAAACGAGTAAATGTGATTGTAGCGCAGATCCCTAAGGGACGTGTAATGACCTATGGACAGATAGCGGCTATCTGTGGCAATGCTCAAGCAGCTAGGGTAGTGGGTGGTATTGCTCATTTTGGTGATCCGAATTTACCGTGGCAGCGAGTGGTAAATAAACAAGGTGGGCTAGCTGCTGGGTACCCAGGGGGTAGACAAGCGCATAAGCAATACCTTGAGGCTGAGGGCATAGAAGTTTTAGGTGAAGATAATGATTATTATGTAAAGGTAGATGAATTGCTGTGGAATCCAAATCAGAAACGCCTTCTTTAATTGTTATTCTAGGCGAGACTGCTAGCGGTAAAACAGCTGTTAGTATAGAGATTGCCAAGCAAATAGGTGGAGAAATCATTTGTGCGGACTCGAGAACTGTCTACAAACACATGGACATAGGTACCGCCAAGCCGACTCTAGAAGAGAGAAATGCCGTGCCGCATCATTTGCTGGATCTACGATATCCTAACGAATCGTTTAGTGCAGCTGAATTTAAAGAGCTAGCCCAGAAATGTATTCAGGATATTAGCTTAAGAAATAAAATTCCAATTATGGTTGGAGGAACAGGCTTATATATAGATTCAGTGTTGTATAATTTTCAATTTGTCAGTAAAAAAGACCCAGATCTTAGGCGCAAACTTGAGCAAATGGATGATGAGGAAATAACAACATTTATAAATAACAACAAAATTGATATATCCAATGTGAACACAAAAAATAGACGTCATATGATTAGATTTATTGAACGAGGTGCAATTAGCCCAACAAATCATGAGCTTAGGCCTAACACATTGATTTTAGGTCTGAGGCTAGATAGACAGTTACTAAAAGATAGGATTGCTGCTCGGATTGAGTTAATGTTTCAGGACGGATTTTTAGATGAAGTGGAGTCACTTGTCCAGCGTTATGGCTGGGATAATCAAGCTATGTCTGGTATTGGCTATAAAGTAGCTAGAGACTTCTTCGAAGGTCATGCCACTACAGATCAGGTTAAGCAGGCATTTATTCAGCGTGATATATCCTTAGCAAAGAGACAACGTACATGGTTCAAGCGTAATGAAAACATACACTGGTTTAACGACTCGAATGAATTAGCCAAAAAAGCTTTAAATTTTTGCTCGTAATAATCTCGTAGTTATCAGATGTGGTGTACTATAGAACATATGGCAAGTAGAGTCCTAGTCTTTTTTAGCAAGATATTGATTAAAGTTTTAAGATTAGCTGGCAAAAATGGCTCAGCCTTACCAGGTCTTATTATCGAGCATATTTATCCGAAATTTCTGGAAAAGACTCTTAGGGCAGTACAGAGAAAAATTATCATCGTGACTGGTACAAATGGCAAAACCACTACCAGTAAAATGTTAACTACTGCGCTTCGTGGAGCAGGTAAAACTGTAATTACTAATAATACTGGCAGCAATATGACTAGGGGATTAATATCGACCCTAGTTGAGAATATGTCGTATCTTGGCCGTTTAAAATCAGCAGATTGGTTTATATTTGAGATGGACGAAGCCTATGCTCCACTATTTACCAAAAGTGTTAACCCTAGGGCGGTACTGTCCCTCAACGTATTGCGCGACCAGCTTGACCGCTATGGCGAGATAGACAAAACAGCTAGCTTAATAAAACATGCTGCAAGTTATGCAGAGGTATTTATTTATAATGCCCTTGACCCCTTATTATCTGAGTCAGCTAATGATCTTAAGGATAAAATTGAGGTGTACTCTTTCTCTGTGGCGCCTGGCTTAGTGTCTCATATAGAAAATGAGCAAAGTTTACATAATAAGCGAGTAGAGTTCATAAAGCGTGATGATACCAATGCTACTCTGGAAGCTATAGCTGATGTAGATAGTATGCAGAGATTAACAGTTAAATCTGGTACTACTTCAGATAGTTTAGATTTTTTGGTGCCAATTGAAGGGTTTTTTAATGCCATGAATGCTACAGCAACGGTGAGTACCTTATCTATAATATGCAAACCTAATGAACTTGAGATGGCAGTAAGTAGCCTTGCAAAAATGGAGCCTCCTTTTGGCAGGGGAGAGCGATTAATCCTGAGGGATAAAATTGTAACGGTTGCCTTGGTAAAAAACCCAAGTGGGTTTATGAGTAACCTGGAAACTTTTATTAAAGACAAACCAGTCGACACATTGCTGTTTGTGGTTAACGATAGATTTGCCGACGGACGGGATGTCTCCTGGTTGTGGGACGTTAATTTTAAAGAGATGATCCATACGTCTGATAAATCAGAGGTAATAACTAGTGGGAGCAGAGCTTACGACATGGCTTTACGTTTAAAATATGACAATATTGATGCTAAAGTCACAACAAATGTAGCTCAGGCCATAAACAGCCTTATGCAATCTGAGCACAAAAATATAACTATTATCCCAACCTATACAGCTTTATTTGAAGTACGCACAAATTTATCTAGATACGGAAAGGTGCCTCGCATATGGTAGCAAAAAAGACAGTTATTATTGGCCATCTCTATCCTGAAAAGATGAATGTCTACGGGGATATGGGCAATATTATAGCCCTGAGATACAGGCTTAAAAACAGAGGCTTTGGAGTTGAATACCGTCAACTAAATAGCTTGAAAAACCTAACCGCAAGCCCTGTTGATATATTAGTAGGAGGTGGTGGCCAGGACTCCAATCAGGACGAGGTGGTGACTGATCTGCTGAAGTATGGCAGTGAGCTAAAGGCGCAGTGCAAAGATGGCTTAACCTGCATAATGGTTTGCGGTATGTATCAATTATTTGGTCATTATTTCCTTACTAGCCAAGGCAAGAAGATAAAAGGCGCAGGGATCCTAGATGTCTACACAGAAGGTGGCGCTAGTAGAATGATTGGCAACGTAAAGACTCATTCTAGCTATGGTACCTTAATTGGATTTGAGAATCATAGTGGCAATACTTATCTTTCTTCTAGTCAGATGGCACTGGGTACTGTCTATCAGGGACATGGCAATAATATGGATAAAGATGATAAAAGTGAAGGCGCGCTAACTGACAATGTGTTTGGGACTTATCTTCATGGCCCAATCCTGCCTAAGAACCCTAAACTAGCAGATGATTTAATACTTAGAGCCTTGAACAAGAAATATGGGATCAATGAGTTAGATAATATTCATGACGACTTAGAACATAAAACAGCTGAACACATAAGAAAACTAACTTACTAAAACATTTGTAAGATAAATAACTATTTTCTGATACAATTAGATTAAAGGTGAAATATGATTGATCAACTATTTGGTTCAAAAACAAGAGTAAAATTGCTGCACTTATTTTATGGCAATCCTAATCGGTCTTTCTATGTACGTGAGATTACCCGCAAAATAGATGAACAGATAAATTCTGTGCGTAGAGAACTGTCCAACTTGCTTACCATTGGTATTATTAAGTCCGATAGTAATAACAATAAACTTTATTACGAAGTTAATCAGCAGCACAAGTATTATAAGCCTTTACATGTAATTTTTAGCGATCAGGAGTCTATAAGTGAGACTGACATTATTACGCCACAAGAGAAGGAGTTTAAAGCACTTGGTAGCGTACAACTTGTATATATGATGGGTAAATTTGTTCGCGACGCTAATATGCCAGTAGACTTATTAATTGTTGGAGATGTGAATCGTGCTAAATTCGATACCCTTATAGCAAAGCTTGAGCAAGAAGAAGGTTTCGAAATCAATTATAGTATCATTTCAGAAGATGACTACAACTATCGCTCTACTATCAAAGATAGATTTATTAGTGATGTTGAACAGGCTAAAAAGACAATTATAGTAGATAAAATAACAACAGATAATTCAAAGGGAGATTAGAATGGCTGAATTAAAATTTTATGGAGCGAATAGTTTCGAGCTTAAGACTAAAAATACAACAGTCTTAATTGATCCGTATGACGAAACTTACGGTAAGCAGGTATCAACGAAAGATAAAATAGTAATATTAACCCAAACTTCTAGTATAGATGTGTCCCAGTCTGCATTTGTTGTTAGCACGCCTGGTGAATATGAAATTAGCAAAGTTAGCATATATGGTATAGCAGCTTCACCCAACACAGCTTATGAGGGTTCAACAGATAGCGAGAGTGTAATTTACAGGTTAGTCATGGGGGATACAAGCATGGGTATAATCGGCAACATCAATCCACGGCTTAGTGATGGTCAGCTCGAGGCTTTAGGGGTAGTTGACTACTTAATTATTGCTGCTGGAGGGCACGGATTATCGATTGAGCCAATTGATGCCGCTAAACTTGTGGCTACTATTGAACCTAAAGTTGTTATAGCTAGTCATTTTGCTGATGATTCCATTAACTATCCAGTTCCTCAAGAAGACGTGTCTGTGTTTGCCAAAGAGCTTGGGCTTGAAGTGAACAAACAAGCTAAGATCAAACTCAGCCACGCTAACACACCGGAAGAACTCGAACTAATCGTTTTGGAGAAAGCTAACTAATTTTACCCTGCTTGCGTAGGGTTCTTAAGCCAGCAGCAGATATCTTAAGAGTTTGTTTCTTACCGTCTATAGTTAGTGTTCTTTTTTGAAGATTAGGCTTCCAAATTTTTTGAGTTTTTCGCTGCGAGAAACTCACATTATGCCCAAACTGCTTTCCTTTACCAGTAATTTCACATACTTCTGACATCTTAAAAACTTTCTTTTAAACTGAATGAACATGATATCTGTAAAAACAGTTTTAGTCAAGCGAGGATACGGTATAATGACATGTATGGAGATGATTATATATATAGCAATTGTAATAACGCTGATTCTGCTTTCAGTTACTCTGCACGAAGCAATGCATGCCTATACTAGCCACTGGCTAGGTGACGACACAGCTTTTCATTCTGGCAGGCTTACTCTTAATCCATTAGCCCATATAGACCCATTCATGTCTGTATTGTTGCCTGTTTTCCTGGCCCTAGTAGGAGCTCCAATTTTTGGTGGGGCTAAACCGGTGCCATATAACCCCTACAGATTAAAGTATGGCGACTGGGGTCAAGCTTTAGTTGCAGTAGCAGGCCCGCTAACCAATCTGGTCTTAGCTATAGTTGCTGGTATCTGGCTTAGATTTGTTGATTTTCCAACGGTATTGGACACCGTAATCAGGCTCTTTGTCCAGATTAACCTAGGTTTTTTTATATTTAACATGCTACCATTTCCTCCACTTGATGGATCGCGCTTGCTCTATGCGGTTGTGCCAAATTCAGGTAAAGAGATACTAAGAGGCTTAGAGCGACAAGGTATCATTGTAATATTCGCAATAGTGTTATTGTTTAATAGCTTTCTCATAACCTTAATTACTTCGCTACTATTGCCATTGTTTAGGATTATTACTGGCACTGGATTATAGGCTTCTGCTACAATAATATTGGCTCCGTTATGGTTGTTTCGGATGATTTTTCCTGAACATCATATGCAAGGGAGCTTAATATGCGATACGTCTTGGCGTGTTGATGAAAGCACCCACCTAGTTTTTTGCTAGGAAAAGCACCGAAGTGATTTATATTACGGAGCCCTTAATCTGAAAGTAATTAATGACTGAACAAGAAGATAAACAGCAATTTATAAAAACAGCTCTTCGCTTAGGAGTTGCAGTAGTCGAAAAGAGCAAAGGGCTAGTGATCATAAATGTAGATGGGAGAGAATTATCATCCATTTGTCATAATAATGGCTCTATTGATTGGTCTTCGGCTTACGACGAGCTTTATAGGGTTACGGGTCATTATGTGCATACTGACACAGAGCCTAGTATGAACTTTGATGAGTTAATTATATACACAGATGGTGGCTCCAGAGGCAATCCAGGGCCGTCAGCCTCCGGTTTTGTGATTATGGATTCAAAAGAGCAGATTATTGAAGAGGGGGGTGAGTATTTAGGTGTCACAACTAATAATCAGGCAGAATATCAAGCTGTAAGGATGGCTCTAGAGTCAGCCTATAAATATGAACCGAGCAAAATCTACTTTAGAATCGATAGTTTGTTAGTAGTCAATCAGATGATTGGTAAATTTAAGATTAAGAACAAAGACCTATGGCCAATTAACTCAGCAATTCATCGCTTAATTGATCAGAATACAGCCAAGGTCGAATTTACCCATGTAAGGCGCGAATTTAATAAGCTTGCTGATGCCAAGGTAAATGAAATTTTAGATGCTAGAAGTATCTAGGTTATTTTTCGCTAGATGAAGCTGTTTTGACAATCTCTGCAAAGGCTTCAGGTAGAGAAGTAGCAATCTCAGATAATACCTTACGATCTAATGAAATATTGGCACTCGTCATTTGGCCTGACAACTTACTGTAGGTTGTGCCATTTGCTCGAGCAGCAGCGTTAATGCGTTGAATCCATAGAGTACGAAAGTCTCTTTTACGATTGCGACGATCCCGATAAGCGTACTGAAGAGCACGAATAACCGCTTGTTTGCCTAGTCTAAAACTAGAACGGCGACTTTTTTGCATGCCTTTAGTTTGTGCAAGCGTCTTCCTGTGCTTAGCTCTAGCTGCAACTGATCTTTTAATGCGCATTCCTTATACTCCTAATTGTTTCTTTATTCTTGCTTTATCCGTGCTATCTACGGAGTGGTTCAACGAGAACCCTCGCTTGCGACTACTGCTCTTTTTCTGAAGGAAATGAGTGCCTGTTGGCTTGCGACGAAGCATCTTACCTGTACTGGTAAGTTTGATTCGTTTCTTTGTTCCGCTATGGGTCTTATTGCGTATTGCCATTATTAGTACTCCTTAATACCATTGCTAACTGTTTGCCTGATTGAGTTGGGGCTTGTTCTATCTTACTTAAATCTGCTACGGATTCAGTAATTTTTTTCAGTAGACTAAAGCCAAGTTCAGTGTGGGCCATCTCGCGGCCTCTGAAGAATACGCTAACTCTAACTATATTACCCTCTTCAAGAAAATCACGAATTTTCTTAAGTTTTATGTTAAAGTCATTTTCTCCAATTTTAAGCCCGAACCTAATTTGCTTCACGCTAGTAGATTTTTGCTTTTTTTTACCTTTCTGTATCTGTTTGGTCTTTTTGTATGAATACTTCCCCCAGTCCAATATTTTACATACTGGTGGAGAGGCTTGAGGGGAGATCTCAACCAAGTCTAAGCCGGCTTGTGTTGCGAGATCCAAGGCTCTTTGTATAGGCACTACGCCAATTTGAGTCTCATTCTCGTCAATCAATCTTACTTCTCGAGCTCTAATTTCGTGATTGAGTCGAGTAGTATTGTTTTGGCCTTTCTTGATTGAACGCTCCTTATTTGCTCATAACCTATGAGCGTCAATTGTATCAACTCTCTCTCTAGGGGTCAATATTTATTTAATTGATTTTGTTAAAGCTTGTTTTTCTTCAATTGATAGTGATAGTTCAGTAGAGCCATTAGTAACTTGTTTGGTGTATATACGAGTGCCTTCTCTATTGTGTATGGCTGTTAATAAGAAACCACTATTTTTATGATCTAGGACGCATAAGACAAAACTCTGGTCACCACCAGTGTCCTTGAATGGGTTAAACCGAACTAAGGCGACTTTTTGTAATGACTTTTGCGATATGGATTTTATTTCCTCATATATTTCTGTGAGATGGCTGAGCTGTTTATTTGTGTTCATACTTTGAGCATGCAAAGATTCGAGGTAGGTTTCTAAGTCTTGCTTTTTGGTTGATGCTAGGAGTTGCTTGATGTGACGTTTAGTTTTACGTAGATTAATGAAATTAAATAAGCTTATTAGGAATAAGATAATAGTAGCTATACCAATAATATTTTGCTCAATCATATATGCGACAGTATAGTTTTTAATTGTTTTTAAATCTATACTGCAGTGCTTCTGCGATATGTTGTGTCTCTATGAATTCAGCATTATCTAAGTCGGCAATGGTCCGGCTTACTTTAATTAGTTTTACGTAAGATCTCGAGCTAAGTTTTAGCTCATTTGCTGCTTTGTCAAAAAGCGCTACAGCTTCACTTTTAATCTGAGCATATTTTGCCAAGTCTCGGTTTGTCATATTCGAATTTAGCTTACTCGTATGATTGAATCTATCTGCTTGAATTGCGCGAGCCTGTTCGACATTACTCCTCATAGCTTTAGTTTGAGTATCGCTATTGAGTTTCTGGTCTATAAGCTTTTTATTGTCTATTCTAGAAACCGTTACGGTTAAATCTATTCTGTCCAGCAATGGTCCCGACAATTTTCGACTATATTGATTAATTTGATGAGGAGTGCATGTGCATTCCTTTAAGCGATCTCCATAATAACCACATGGGCAGGGGTTTTGGGTTGCCACCAAGGTAAAATTAGCAGGAAAAGTTACTTTTCCTTCAGTCCGAGTTATGTGTATCTCGTTATCTTCTAGGGGTTGTCTCAAGGTTTCAAGCACTTGCCTTGAGTATTCCGGGAGCTCATCCATAAAAAGTATACCTCTGTGGGCAAGACTGATCTCTCCAGGTTGAGGGTTACGTCCACCCCCTATGATTGAGATATGGCTGGCAGTATGATGGGGACTCCTTACCGGTCTCACGCTTAAGAACTGTTTTTCATCTAGGGTGCCAGCGATACTGTGCAAGTTAGTTGTCTCTATGATTTCTTGCTTGCTCATGCTAGGTAATATTGACGGTAGGGCTTTTGCCAGCATGCTTTTACCTGTTCCCGGGGGGCCTGACAATATAATATTGTGCCCGCCTGCTGCGACGATTTGCATGCATCTTTTAGCTTGTTCCTGCCCGTGTATATGATCAAATAGGACACTACTATTTTGAGCAGGTAGACTGTCTATATGTTGAATACTAGGTACAGCTTGAGTTTCACCATTCAATATTCCTATTAATTCCTTGAGATTACTGACAGCCAGTACATTCAATTCATCAATCAATGCTGCTTCATTTGAATTAGCTAAGGGTATGACAGCATTTTTGATTCCAAGTTTTTTAGCTAACATGAGGTGAGCCAGTATTCCTTTTACTGGCTTAATGTCTCCGTTTAAAGATAGCTCTCCAAAAAATATGAATTTATCGACTCCTATTTTAATTTGTCCTGAACGTTGAAGAATAGAGATAGCTAATGGCAAGTCGAACCCGCTACCAAATTTTGGTATATCTGCCGGTGCCAGGTTTAGAGTTATGCGCTTTTTAGGCATCTGCATTCCGGAGTTATACAATGCACTACGAACCCGCTCTTTTGACTCGTCAATACTTTTATTAGGCAGTCCAACAATAACGATCGCTGGTAGTCCATTGCTTGTCTCACATTCAACACAAACTTCTTTGCTGGTATACCCACTAATAGTTGCTGTACGTATAATCTCTGCCAAGTATATTGCCCTCCCTTAATATAATCTAAATTCTATTTATAAACTCGCCATCTTGCAAAAACTCACTAAAACAAAGTAGCAGCCCTGAGGCTGCTACAGATTGGTATGTAACCGTTTTTGTTTTTGAGCACTTTTTTTATTCAAGTGCTACACACAGATTAAAAGAGCTTATTCTTACTGTCAATAGCCTTTACGTGTAAAAAAATCTACATGTGGATAACTCAGAGGATTATACGATCAAAATATCAGCAAGTATTTAATAGCTACAAGACATGTAGGTGAGTTCGGCTAGTCTTTGTTGATTTTTGATGCAAGATTATTCAATTTATATAAATAAATGTACTGAATACAATCCAGTTAGAAACAGAAATTTCAATAAATGAAATTATTTACTTAATCACGAAAAGTCATTAGCCATTTATTAAATTACTAAGTATCCGGCAATCAATGATTCAAAAATCTAAAATATATGACAGGTTATGGCGATGGTTTTTAAATATTGAACTGTCTAGTGTTGCCCAGCAGGCTACTGGGCAACACTTACATGTGACTAAAGCAAGAGAAACTATTGCAAGTTTAGAGATGTAGTAAGCTAGAAAATACTTAAAAGTGATCATCAATATATACACTGATGTATTTTATACAACTTATTATTATAATAATTTAATCTGTAAAATGTAATAAAAGCAACATATTTATTGACAAAGATAGGTATTTTGTGTAGGATTTGTACGTACCTTAAAAAGCTATGGAGCTGCACAGGCTGATAGTTGCGAACACATTTTTTGCTTGTGTAGCTTCATGGCAAAACAAAAACTAAGGTTTACTTTCCCTCTAATTAGGGAAGGTGCAATATGTTAGAGCAGCAAGCGCCACAGAAATTGAGAAGTGTTGGGCGGATTTGCTGCTCTAACACTGAATTAGTATTTTAAAGACATCATACAGATGTCTTTTTTATTTCTGTCGATTATAATTAAGGCATGGAAAATATATCTTATAGGAGAAAATTTTTGTCAGTATTTTTTATATTGATTGCACTTGGGGCAATTTGTATTTCTTTTTCACCATATGAACAGCCATGGCTAGTCCCGGTAGTTATAGTATTATTAACTGTTTTTGCCTTGATGCTGACCATAGTTTTGGCTGAACTGTTTAAGATTAGTATGAATCATTCAAAGCTAGCACTGATCTACTTTGTTGCTGGTATTTTTTTTGCTCTACACACAATACGCCAGTTGACACTAGCTGACGTCATGTTAGTCAGTGGTTGTGTGGTAATCGTAAGCTTCTATTTAAAAGGTAGGTAAGAAAGCTTAATAATTGCTATAATGCTTATCTATGGAACCGCAGTCATCCAATACGAGTAATGAGAATCTACAAGCTAACTTTCCCCGTAGTTCAATAGAGTCATCAAATCCAGGCAATGAAATAGCCGGAGCTCAAGTAATAGAAGCTGGTCCTGCTCCTCAAGAAACAGATATGGCAAGACGCGAAGCCATTAATCAAAACTCTGGTATGGCTCTACCTAAAGTTGTTACACCTGTTGCCGATGATAATCAGATTAATCCCGTAACTCAGGCTCAGGTTGCGCCTGTAACGACAGTAGACCCTGCAAATCCAGTTACAGCCGATGATGTTGATGTAGTTGAGAAGGAGTGGGTGGATAGAGCCAGGCAGATTGTTGAGCAAACTAAGAATGATCCTTATCGCCAAGAAGAAGAAGTTGAGAAACTACAAATAGACTATATGAAGAAACGTTATGGCAGAGACATTAAAGCTGGCAGTGATTCCTAGTAGAGGATGGAGTAGGAAGCTGTGGTAGGTATCGTCATAGTCCTAGGACTGGTTGGTTTATTTGTGGGGCTTATAGCATTTGGTTATTACAGATACAGGTCGGTGTTGCGTTATGCTAAAGGGGTAGAAAGAGGTCTGAAGATGGTGCCTTTACTTATACATCTGCCACCAGCAAGCGATGATACGGAAGTCGGCACTAGGGATGTACGAGATGTATTAATGGAAAAGGTGTCACAGGCTGAAGTCCTCTACAATATCATAGCAGGCACAGCCCAAAAAGGGTTTAAGAGTTCATTTTATGGCCAGCGCCACATAGCTTTTGAGCTGGTATCAGTTAATGGCAGTATTCAGTTTTATGTAGTAGTGCCTGTAGCGCTGATTGAGCTAGTTAAACAAGCACTTACAAGTGCCTATCCGACTGTTCAGCTCCAGGAAGTTGAAGAACACAATATTTTTAGTCAGGTAGGTAAAATCAGCGGTACCATAGGTGGAGAGATTGTTCTTAAAGAGAACTACGCCTATCCGATAGCTACAATACAACAGACTAAACGTGATGCTATGCAATCAATAATTAATTCTTTGGCCACTCTTGGTGAAGGGGATGGGGCTGCCATACAAATTATGCTTCGTCCAGCAACTGAGGGCTGGGAAAAGAATTCTAAATCAATTGCTGAGAAAATTCGTAAGGATAAGGGTAAGAAGGGAGGAGCTTCACTTGCCATGAAAGGTATTGGGGGGGCTCTTTGGAAGCCGCCTGAGGTTGAAGAAGTGAAAGCTGAAGATAAACAACTTAGTAATCTTGAGCAGAGCCAGGTTGAAGCGATCGAGGAAAAGACCCGGCATCCGGGCTACGAGGTCTTGATACGGGTTGTTAGTTCGTCCAACACAGCTAATCGATCTCAGGCGATTTTACGTAATGTCGTTTCCTCCTTCTCTTTATTTGATGCCCCTGGTCTTAACGGGTTTGCTTTTAATGAAGCTAGGGATATTGAAAATTTTGTCACAGCTTTTATTTTTAGATTTTTCCCTCCTGAGATTAGCTCAAATATACTTAATAGTGTTGAGCTTGCTTCTCTTTTCCATTTTCCCGACCAACAGTTTACTCATAGCTCACAACTTGAAAGGCAGGCGGCTAAACAGGTTGATGGTCCTAGTGTGTTGCCGGATGAAGGTTTGTTGCTTGGGTATAATTTGTTCCGTGGTGTCAAGAAACAGATACGCTTAAGTAGAGATGATCGTCGTAGGCACGTATATATAGTTGGTCAAACTGGTACAGGTAAGTCAACCTTGCTAGAGAATATTATTTTGCAAGATATGATAGATGGCAATGGTCTTGCCTTTGTAGACCCACATGGTGATACGGCGGAGAAGCTTTTGACTATGATTCCAAAGAATAGGACAGACGATGTTATCTATTTCAATCCAGGCGATATGGACAATCCAATCGGGCTAAATTTATTTGAATTTCAAACTGATAGTCAGAAGGATTTTTTGATCCAAGAAGCTATCAATATGCTATATAAGTTGTACGACCCACAACATCAAGGTATTATTGGGCCTCGTTACGAGCACTGGTTTAGAAATGCAGCCTTGACCTTAATGGCTGATCCCAAAGGTGCTACTTTTATAGAGATACCAAAGATATTCACAGACAAACAATATGCTAAGGATAAACTCAAGCATGTTAAAGACCCTACGGTACTTGATTTTTGGAATAAAGAAATGGCCCAGACAAGTGATTATCATAAAAGTGAGGTATTGGGATGGTTTGTCAGTAAGTTTGGTGCTTTCATGAGTAATGAGATGATGCGTAATATCATTGGCCAGGTTGAAGGGTCCTTCAGTTTGCGCGATATTATGGATAAAAAGAAAATTCTTATAGTGAATCTGTCTAAGGGTAGGGTGGGAGAACTAAATTCTAAGTTGCTCGGTATGATATTCGTTATGAAATTCCAAGCAGCCGCCATGAGTCGTGCCGACCTACCAGAGGACCAGCGCGTTGACTTCAGCTTGTATGTTGATGAGTTCCAAAACTTTTCGACTGATTCTTTTGCCACGATATTGTCTGAAGCTAGAAAATATCGATTGAATCTAATAGTAGCCAATCAGTTCATTGGTCAGTTAACAGAAGAAATTAGGGATGCTGTATTTGGAAATGTCGGTACTATCATTGCTATGCGTGCCGGTGCTACAGATGCTGATTTCCTAGTTAAACAGTTCACGCCTGTATTTGATAATCAGGACATAATTAAAATACCAAATTTTAATGCCATAGTACGTCTGATGATCGGGGGTGTTCCATCGCAGCCTTTTAGCATGAACACGCTACCTCCCTTTGGTCAATCTAATGCCCAGCTAGGAATTGCTCTTAAGCAGCTTTCTGCACTTAAATACGGTAGACCGCGGGACCAAGTTGAAAAAGTTATATTTAAGAGGCTTGAAACGAAAACTCCTCCAGCCACTACAAGAATGCTGGCAGCGGGCACCAATCTAAACTCAAGAGGCATATCAGCTCCGAAGAAAGCGCCATCAGGTGGAAGTTCTTTTTTGGATGAATGGTTGGCCAAGAAACGTAAAGAGAAATCAGTTAATGGCTCTAGCCCTACTGCAGCCAGGCCTGATGCAGCATTACCGCAGTCTGTTTCTGCTGGTCAACAACCTACCTCCGAAAAAGCAGTACCAACAGTTAACACGTCAATGCCTACATCGCCAATAAATGAGCCCATTGCTACACAAGATATTAAGCCCATTCACCATAAATCAGGGTTTATTACTAACTCCGAGCCTCGGGTCAAAGAGCAGTTTGATGCGTCCAAAGAAGAGGTTGTCAATGTAAAAGATGAGGCAGAAAATGGGATAGCCAGTACATCTCTGCATCATGAGAAGATTGTTCAGCCGCCTAGTGATGAAAATGTGCCTATTGATGAGGGTGAAGATAGTCTACCATCGTCAATTTCAAAAATATCTATTGATCAAGATGGCCAAATACATACTACCGATAATTCGTAGCTAAGTTACTATGTTAAAATTTTCTTCTCAAGAAGATAAATAAATTGATTGTTAAATCTATAATTATTCCAGTAAATATTCCGCTAATGGTAAATATTAGTATCAGTGAATTGTTAATGAGCAGACCTTTGTTAATAGACAGAAAATATAACGTAATTGTCCCTGCAAAAGCTCCTAAAGCTGCTCCTAATAGCAGACTAGATCTAGCTATAGTTGAGCCAGTGAACTGGATAATGAATTTCTTTAGGCTTATGTTGTGTTTACCCTTGCTCATTGTTTAATTATCTTTTCCATCCCTTAGATTGTTTAACAGATATATATCCATTGTATCAAAATAATATAAAGCTAGACTTATGCCAGCTATGGCAGCAACTACCAATAAAGATATAGTTGGTCCTGTATTTCTGTTAGTGAAGGTCTGTTGCTCTACTTGTTTGTATGCTGAACAAGGGAGGTTGATATTGACTACTTCATCACCATAGCTACCGCTCATTACACAATCATATGATGCTGGGTTTGATTCTGGCTGGTTGGTATTGGGTATCATACTGAGCACTTTAATAGCTACGGTTAGATAAGTTGTTTGCTTGGCGCCTATATTAATACTGTCCCACTGTATTTCAGTACCGTTAGATTTACCACCGGTAATGTCGGTAATGTTTGCGTACTCCAGGATGTCTGTCATATTTAAATTTTCGGGTTTAAAGCCTACGACATCCTGGTCTGTCGGGTTGCTAAAAGCTAGTTGATAGATTACTTCATCGTTTGGCTCGGCCTTGTCTACCGTTTGGTCTTTAGTAGGTGACTTGGCTTCTATGCTGCTCACAATATCTTTAAAACCATCAGCCTCTTTGTTGTATTGAGTAGGCTGGCTGTCATAGGGGCTGTGTGTGCAATTACTTGCCTCAGACCTATTCACTTCCAAGGCTGTTGTTATTATCTGGCTACACCAGCTCAATTTCTGCTGATCCAGCTTATAAGATATCGTTATGTCTACCGATTCGTGTGACCGTAATTTATCCCATGTGAGAGTAATTTTATTACTGCCTGATGATAGAGAAGTTGGTTTTTTGGTGTAATCACTTAACTCTATGTGTTCGCTATCCTCAACAATAGTTAAGGATGCTCTGTTGATTGCTATGGGGCTATCATTTGTGAGTGTAAGTTTCTTGATAAGTTTTGACGAAGGATCAGGTCTGCTGTCTTTCTTTGTGATTTGCCCCTGGTTGTCTATTAGTTTTTCATAAACAGTAACCTTGTTGTTAGGTTTGAATATTATATTGCCAGAATTTAGTAGGATAAACTTATTTTGGCTAATCTTGAGAGCAGGTAATGATCTAGTGTTAGGGTAAGCATACATGAATTTTTGATAGTAATATTGGATGTTATTTATAGTAATGGACCGAGTGTTTTTGCTGGGGATACGACTCAATACAACTTTGTCATCGCTACTTGCGCAAGTTGGGCATATATTAGTCAGTTCAGCTTTTTCTATGTCTAATCTACTAATATCGAAAAATCTTAGTATAGAATTGGTGTCCGTATCCTTGTTTGCCACATAATGCAATAAGCTACTCTTGGCTGCTGACTCTTTGGCCCCTAGGCCACCTTCTATGATGTCGTTTGAACTGGTATTTAAGGACTGGGACGGAGGGAAACTTATCAAGTATAGGTTTAGTAGCAGTGCCAGAGTGGCGATAATAATGGTAGCAAGGCGAATATGTGCATTGAGCTCTTTCTCTCTTAATGCAAGTCTAACGTTGCCATCTAACGAGGGGCTATATCTAGCTCGTGATAACAATATTGGCGAAAAATGTTGCATTATTTATGTCTCTGTACAATCTATGTGTTCAATTTAACCACAGTAGTGCTTGTGCTTACAAGGGTTGCGTATGATAGGCGGTATCATTATAATATTGCACAGTAGTTAAATAAGGTGGGGCTCTACTACAGTTGTAGAGCCAATTATTCTGGAGGGATGTACAACAGATGGCAAAATCTTCGCCAAAAACTGACTATGACGCCAGTCAAATACAGGTTCTAGAAGGTCTAGATCCTGTTCGGAAACGTCCAGGTATGTACATTGGTGGTACCGGTGTCGAAGGCATGCATCATCTCGTATGGGAGATAATTGATAACGGTATTGATGAGGCTCTGGCTGGATATGCTGATAGTGTGCACGTTAAGTTATTGGCAGACGGAGGTGTCTCTGTACGGGATAATGGTCGCGGTATACCAACTGATGTCCATCCTAAGACAGGTAAAAGTACTGTTGAAACGGTTTTAACGGTTTTACACGCAGGTGGTAAATTTGGCGGTGGGGCGTATAAAGTATCGGGTGGTTTGCATGGTGTCGGTAGTAGCGTTGTTAACGCACTTTCTACCCGGCTTATAGTACGTGTCTATAGTGGCGGTAAAATTCATGAGCAGGAGTACGAGAGAGGTATA
>Ga0206101_1000098_pt1 | contig 23698 bp, 12 predicted proteins | sample 1B0metagenome_FD_148613 | JGI IMG/M metagenome (GOLD analysis project Ga0206101, IMG submission 148613) | Enriched microbial communities from leaf-cutter ant dump, University of Wisconsin, Madison, United States - 1B0 | ecosystem: Environmental > Terrestrial > Nest > Insects nest > Nest dump... | reverse complement strand
TATCGGCAATAAAGCTGCCGGGCCGGTTCCGCACATGCGCCGGCAGGGAAAGGTTGGTATTGTAATGCGGCGGCGGCGCGCCGCCTACCTTGTTCACCGTCCCCATGTCCACATTCCGGGAAGAAAAATGAACGCCGACCCCATCCGTCAGCACGATATTCTTTTCCGGGTAAGGCGCTGCGATCACGGAAGGCTGCGCAGCCCGGCTCACGAAGAAGCTGACATAATATTTCCTCCCCGCCTGCAGCGGCTGCGCCATCCGGCACATGATATACTCCCGGTAATCTTCGGTGTACCGCCGCGATGCTGTAGTGTCGAGGAAGTCGATCATATACAGCCCCGTATAGCCCTGCCCCGTGCGGGCCGTGCGGTTGCCGATAAAATTGACGGGCACATGCACGCTCCCCGGCACGCCGGCAGGCGCGCAGGCGTTGAAATAATCGGGAGAGCCGTCAACCGCGGGGCTGACCCAGTCCGTTACCGTCGGGAAATTGTTATACAGGGGTGCATAGGCAATGTTGCTCAGTGAAGTAGGGCAGGTATTGTAGTTTTCAAAAGAAGGGTTCGGCACCAGGTTCTGCGCATGCATCCGCCCATATCCCGGCAGCAGCAAAACAATAGTCCAGCTATATATAAGGCGGTGTTTCATGGTTGCATTTCAGCCATCTGTTCAAAAGTATCTGCTAATGCAGGCTGCCATCAGAGTGATTTCACTGATATTTATTTTTAACAGGTATGCCTCCGGCAATGGGGGTTATTTTCGTATTTTGCTTTATGTCTTCATGGAGATCGTATCTGTGTCTCTGCCTGCTGTGCCTGGGGTTCGGGGTAAAGGACAGCGATGCCCAGGCGGGGCGTCCGCGCGGGGAGGAGCTGAGGGTGCAGGACATGGGCGATACGGCCAGGATCGTGCAGCTGATCGGCCGGGCGAAGCAGCTGGAGGCCGTCAGCGGCGACAGTGCGCTGGCCGTTTACCGGGCCGTGCTGGAGCAGAGCCTTGCCGCAGGCTATACGTTCGGCATCGCCACCGGATGGGTGTTCACCGGTAAGATCTACGAGCGCGGCGGATTTTTCGACAAGAGCATGGCTGCCTTCCGCAGCGCCATCCCGTACTGTGCCGGCAGCGAAAGGGCAAAGGTGTATCTCGCGGATATCTACAACGGCATCGCCAATGCGCTGCGCCGGCAGGGCGCATATGAAAAGGCGGTACGCTACTACCTCCAGGCGATCCTGTTCGACCGCCGCTATCCTGCCGCCGCCGGTACCCGCGTGCTGTCTATCTATAACAATATGGCGACCGTGCTGCTGCAGCTGAATAATCCCGGGCGGGTGCTGTTTTACCTCGACAAGTCGGAGGCATGGGCCAGGCAGCGGCGCGACACTTCCCTGCTCGGCGCGGTGCTGCTGAACAAAGGCGTGCTGTACGGCCAGCAGGAAGCATGGGAGCAAAGCCTGTCTTACCTGCATGCCGGCCTGGAGCTGGGCCGCAGGAGCCATTTGCCCCAGTACGAATATAATGCGCTGGTCAACATCGGGGAGGTGTACCTCCTCCGCAAGCAGCCGGCGCAGGCCCTGTCCTACCTGCTGGAGGCACAGGCGTTCCCGCAGCCGGTCATGCCCTATACCCGTGTGATCGCGACGGGAGAGCTGGGGAGGACCTACTATGAGCTCGGGGACTACCGGCGGGCCGAGCGGCTGCTCCTCGAGGCATGGCGCGGGGCACGGCAGCGGCAGCTTACAGATGCGGACATGAACATCTCCCGGCGACTGGGCGACCTGTACCGAAAGACGGGCAGGTACCGGCAGGCCATGGATTTCCAGGACAGGTATATGCAGCTGAAAGACAGCATTGAAAACCGTAAAACGGCAGCGCATATCCACGACCTCGATCTTAGGTACCGCACCGCGGAAAAGGACAACGAGCTGATCCGGAAGCAGCTGCTGATCAACACCCAGCAGCACCAGCTGCGGATAAAGAACATGTGGATCGCCGCCATTTCCGTGGGACTGCTGCTGCTGGGCGGGATGCTGGCGGGCTTTTACCGGTCGGGCCGGCACAGGAGCCGGCTGCTGCAGCTGAAGGCCATGATGGCCGGCGAGGAGCAGGAAAGGGTCCGCATCGCGCGCGAGCTGCACGACGGCATCGGCGGGATGCTGGCGGCGATCCGGATGCACATCGGCACCATGAGCAGGAAGCAGGCCGGCGGTGCGGACAAAGACCTCGGCGAAGTGATGGACATGCTGCAGGACACCGTGCTGGAGGTCCGCAAGACCGCCCACAACCTCATGCCCGACAACATCGAGAAGCACAGCCTTCCGGAAGCGCTGCGCATGTACTGCTACAGCATCAACAGCAGCAGCCTGCAGATAGACCTGCAGCTCTACGGCCGCCTGGACGACCTGGAGCAGCCGCTGGCGCTGACATTGTACCGGATCGTGCAGGAGCTGATCCAGAATATCATCAAGCACGCCGCCGCCACCTACGCGGTCGTCCGCATACGCGAGCATGAGCGCGTCATCAGCATCATGGTGGAAGACAACGGCTGCGGCTTCGACAGCAGGAAGGCCATGACCGGGCTGGGACTGCGGAACGTACAGGCAAGAGTACAGGCGTGGAACGGCCATCTGTCGGTGGAATCAACACCCGGCAACGGCACGATCGTTTACGTGGAAATAGCACTGAAAGATGTACATTAGCATAAGCCCGCCACATGAAGATAAGGATCGCCATCGCCGATGATCATCCCATGATCATCAAGGGACTGCAGAACATGCTGGTCAACTACCCGGATATCGGGCTGACCGGCGTGTATGCGGACGGCGAGGCGCTGATGGAAGGCCTGGCGCGGCAGCAGCCGGATGTGCTGCTGCTGGATATACAATTGCCGGGGCATACCGGCGACGAGCTGGCGCCCGTTATCCTGAAGAAATACCCGGAGACGGCCATTCTCATGCTGACAAACCTGGACAGCACGCTTTATGTCAACAAGCTGCTCCGGCAGGGCGTGCTGGGCTACCTGATGAAGACGACGGACGAGGAGACGCTGATCCGCGCGGTGAGGACGGTGCATGAGGGCGGGGAGTTCCTGGAAAGCACGATGCAGGAGAAGCTCCGGCAGATGGCTTCCCGCGTGGGCAGGGAGCTGCGCTCACGGGCGGTGCTGACGCCCCGCGAAAAGGAGATCCTGCAGCTGATCGCCGACGGGTACACCGGCAGGGAGATCGCGGCAAAGCTGAATATCGGCTTCCGGACGGTGGAGAATTACCGGCTGAACATCCTGCTGAAGCTGGATGTGAAGAATACGGCCGCGCTGATCAAGAAAGCGCTGAAGCAGGGGCTGGTGGAATAGGGGAATAAAAAAGCTGCCTCCCGCAGTTCACACGCAGGAGGCAGCGCTTCATTTAAACATCTGTATTACCCGATCGCCACGCGTTTGAAAACGGTAACGGTCAGATCGCCTTCCACGGATTTCAGGTAATCCGCTACGGTTTTTGTATTGTCTTTTACGAATACCTGCGGCAGCAGGGTATTTTCCTTGAAGAACTTGTTGATCTTGCCGGCGGCGATCTTTTCCGCCATATCTGCCGGCTTGCCTTCGCCCATGATCTGCTCGATGGCGATGGCCTTCTCGCGTTCCAGGGTTTCCTGGGAGACGCCGGCGGCATCCACTGCCAGCGGGTTCATTGCGGCGATCTGCATGGCCACGTCCTTGCCTGCGGCGATCACCTGCTCGCCGGCAGACTTGTTCAGCCCTACCAGCACGCCGATGCGGAAGTTGCCGTGGATATAGGGAACCACTGTCTCTGCCGACACCTGCTCGAAGCGGGTCACGTCAATCTTTTCGCCGATCTTGGCGACCATCTCCAGCAGGCGCTCGCCTACGGTGGCGCCGTCGAGGGGAACGGCTTTCAGCTCTTCTATCGTCTGCGTCTTCGACTGCAGCGCCGTATCGGCCACTTTCTGCGCGAATTCGATGAACTCCTGGTTCTTTGCCACAAAGTCCGTCTCTGAGCTCAGCAGCAGCACTACGCCGTAGGTATTGTCGGCGGAGGCTTTGGCGATCACCACGCCTTCCTTTGCCTCGCGGTCGCTGCGGTTGGCGGCCACCTTCTGGCCTTTGGCGCGCAGGTAGTCAATCGCCTTTTCAAAATCGCCGTCGCTTTCCATCAGCGCCTTGCGGCAGTCCATCATGCCGGCGCCTGTCTGTTGCCGCAGCTTGTTTACGTCTGCGGCGGATATCGTTACATTGCTCATTTGGGTCGTTACTATTTTTCAGTTAACACGTTAACGCTTTGCCGCGCCTGTCCTGCCGCGTCCGCCGCCACCGCCGGGCCTGCTGCCGCCTCCGCGGCTATTGCCGGCGCCCTGCCTGCGGCGTTCGCCTCTTTCCTTCTTGTCGCCTTCCTCATCCACATCCAGCCCGCGGAGCCTGCCTTCAGCAGTTTCCTCGGCCGCTTCTTCTTCGCCACTTTCCTTGCTCTGCGCGCGCTCCTGCAGGCCTTCGAGGATAGCGGCCGCCAGGTAGTTGGTGATGATGGCGATAGACTTGGTGGCATCGTCGTTCGCAGGAATGGCGAAGTCCACCTTGCTCGGATCGCTGTTAGTATCCACCATCGCGAAGGTGGAGATGCCCAGCCTCCGGGCTTCCGCCAGTGCAATGTGCTCGTGGCTGATGTCCACGATGAACAGCGCCGCCGGAGTACGTCCCATCTGGGAGATGCCGCCGAGCACCTTTTCCATCTTGTCCTTGCTGCGGCTCAGCGTCAGCCGCTCCTTCTTGGTGACGCTGTCCATCGTGCCGTCGGCCAGCATCTTCTCGATGCTCTGCATCTTCTTCACGCTCTTGCGGATCGTGGCGAAGTTGGTGAGCATGCCGCCCAGCCAGCGTTCGGTGACGAAGGGCATGTTGACCTTCGCGGCCGCTTCGGCGACGATCTCCTTGGCCTGCTTCTTGGTCGCCACGAACATGATCTTCTTGCCGCTCTTGGCGATGGATTTCAGCGCTGCCGCGGCCTCGTCCAGCCCTTCGATGGTCTTGTTGAGGTCAATGATATGGATGCCGTTCTTCTCCGTGAAGATATAGGGCAGCATCTTGGGGTTCCATTTTTTCTTCAGATGGCCGAAGTGTACACCGGCTTCGAGGAGCTGCTGGTGCAGGCTTTTATTTTCTTCCATTGTACTTTCCATTGTACTGTTTTCTTGTTGATTAAAAATAGAGGATACAACCGGCGGCGGTTAGCGTTTGGAGAACTGGAAGCTGCGGCGTGCCTTGCGTTTGCCGAATTTCTTACGTTCCACGGAGCGCGGGTCGCGGCGCATCAGCCCTTCCTTCTTCAGCAGGGGCCGGTATTCCGCGTTCACCTCGCACAGCGCGCGGGCGATCGCCAGCTTCACGGCTTCCGCCTGCCCCTTGGGGCCGCCGCCCTGCACGTTGACCACGATGTCGAACGCGTCGGCCGTCTCCGTTGTCTTCAGCGGCAGCTCCACCTGGTTCTGCAGGTACATGATGGGAAAGTAGGCCTTGTATTCCTTATTGTTGACGGTAATGTTGCCGGCGCCCTTGCTGATATACACGCGCGCTACGGCTTCCTTGCGGCGGCCAACGGCATTTTTCTGTTTCTCCATTTATAGCAGAGGTTAATGTTCTGTTTAAAAAATTTGATTAAAACTTCAGTTCCTTAGGCTGCTGCGCGGTATGCGGATGGGCGTCGCCCTCGTACACGAACAGCTTCTTGTACATGGCGCGTCCCAGGCGGTTCTTCGGCAGCATGCCTTTCACGGCGCGCTCGATCACCACGTTCGGGCGACGGCCAAGCAGCTGCTTCGCTGTTTCGGACTTCTGTCCGCCGGGATAGCCGGAATAGGTCTGGTATTCCTTGTCTTCCGTCTTGTTGCCGGTCAGCTTCACCTTCGCGGAGTTGACCACGATCACATAATCGCCGCAGTCGAAATGGGGCGTATAATAGGCTTTGTTCTTTCCCCGGAGGATCGCGGCGATCCCGGAGGTCATGCGTCCCAGCGTCTGGTTGGTGGCGTCCACGACGTACCAGCTGCGCTGGACGATCTTCGCATTGGCAGATTGTGTTTTAAAACTCAGGTGTCTCATTTCCTTTTAAAATTTTTACGGCAGCGTTTCCACATAACTTATGGGAAAAACAAACCCGCCGCGGCGTTTGAATTTTGGGAGTGCAAAGGTAGACCGGGGAAATGAGTACGCCAAAAAATTCATTAAAAAAATTTACCCGTATGTCATAACTATATGATCTTCAAATAAAAAATGTAAAACAGGCTGTAAAAACTTATTCATTCCCCGGATAACGCTTTTTTTTCAGGTGCTATGGTATTATTTTTGTTAAGGAAAATATAATTTGTTAATTTGTCCACGGTTAAAATAACCGTTTTGTACTTTAGCCGTGGAATTTGTTTACATAATCTTAACAAAACAGACAAAATCATTCTTTATGCGCGAAAAAGCTATCATTCCTCCTATTTAGAATTAAGACGGTAACAGGCTACCCGGTTGAAGCAATTAATTGTAATCGAATCTGTAAATTTTAAAAAAACCATTATGAAAAAAACGCTTTTACTGCTCATGCTGTTTATGGTATCGGCAAATCAGCTGTTATGGGCCCAGACCCGCACGATCCGGGGGAAAGTAGTGGATGAGACCGGCCTGCCCGTGCCCGGGGCTACCGTCCGCGTGCAGGGTACCGAGCTGGCTGCGGCAACCAACAGGACAGGGGACTTCCAGATCGCGGACGTGCCGGAAACGGCTACGACCGTGGAGATCAGGTTCATCGGGTACCGCAATGCCATCCTGCCGATAGGCGACGGCAATATCAATGTACAGCTATATCCTTCCGCCCAGGCGCTGGAGGATGTGGTGGTCGTAGGTTACGGCACCCAGCGCCGCGAGTCGGTATCCGGCTCGACCTCCATCGTCTCTTCGGACGACCTGGAGAACAAGCCTTTCGGCAGCTTCCAGAACATGCTGCAGGGTAAGGCGCCGGGTCTGCAGGTGACCGCCATCAACGGCCGCCCGGGGCAGAACGCCTACCTGCGGGTGCGCGGCGTGGGATCGCTGAACGCCGGCTCTTCACCGCTGATCGTCATTGACGGCCAGCCGGTGTCGGTGGACGCGTACAACGCGCTTAACCCGAACGATATCGAGAATATCTCCATCCTCAAGGACGCCTCCACCGCCTCCATCTACGGCTCGCGCGCGTCCAACGGGGTGCTGATGATCACCACCAAGAACGCCAAGCGCAACCAGACGCAGCTGTCCTATACCTTCCAGTACGGCGTGAAGTCCAAGACGCAGGACAACTTCCGGCTGATGAACTTTGACGAAAAGCTGGGCTATGAAAGGGACCTGGGCTATGCCAACGAATACGTCCAGGCGTATATGGACGATCATGGCTATGCTTCTATTGACGAGATCCCGCAGGGAGAGCGGGAGGCGTTCTATGCGGATATGAAGAGCAAGCAGAACACCGACTGGAAAAGGGCGTTGCTGCGTCCTGCGAAGTTCACCATCCACGACGTATCGCTGAGCAGCGGCACGGATAATACAAAGGTGTACCTTTCTCTCCAGGACTACAGGGAAGAAGGTATCAGCTACGGCTCCGACTTTACGCGGCGCGGCGGCAGGCTGAACGTGACGCACCAGTTTACGGACTGGTTCGACGCGGGCGTCAACATGATGGTCACCAACCGCAAGGAGTCGCTGCTGCGCGACATATATAATGTGCAGAACCCGTTTGTGGCGATCTATACCTATAACCCGTACGAGCCGGTGTACAACGCTGACGGCAGCTATAACCTGACGCACCAGGGGCTTTCCATCGCGGAGGCGATCGCGCGCAACCCGGAACGGGCCAATACGATGAACAGCGTGGGTACCTTTTACGGACAGCTGAAGCTGCTCCGCGACTTCAAGCTGAGAACGGAGCTGAGTACCGAATATACCGATTATACGCGTGAATACTTCATCCAGCCCGGCTCTATCCTCGACTACTATACCGGCAATCCCGACAAGCCCGGCAATAAAACGGATAACGGTTCTTACCTGTTCAACTACCGCTGGGCCAACACGCTGAACTATAACAAGACCTTCGGCGGCGGCCATACGGTGAATGCGCTGGCAGGTACGGAATATACCCAGGAGCAGTTCAAGTCGTACACGGTCCGCAGCATCGGGTATCCCAACAACAGTAATAATACGCAGGACGTAGGCGCTGAGAATACGGCGTTCGGCACTTCCAAATATGACTGGACGCTGGTGTCCTACTTCGGCAGGCTGGAGTATGACTACCGCGGCAAGTACTTCATCAACGGGTCTATCCGCCGTGACGGGTCTTCGCGGTTTGCCGTCAACAACAAGTACGGGAACTTCTATGCCGGCGGCGCCAGCTGGGTGATCTCCCGTGAGAATTTCCTGAAGGACTCGAGGAATGTCAATATGCTGCGCCTGTTCGTGTCTACCGGTACGAGCGGCAACTTCGACATCGGCAACTACGAGCACCTGACGACCTTCGGCTTCGGGCGCTACAACGGGCTTTCGATGGAGTATCCCGTCCGCCCCGGCAACCCGAACCTGACGTGGGAGAAGTCTATGATGACCTCCGCGGGTATTGACTTCGGATTTTTCGGCAGCAGGGTGACCGGTACGCTGGCGGCGTTCCAGAAGAACACCTCCGCGCTGCTGCTCGACCGGCCGCTGTCGGCTACGACCGGCTTTGCCTCCCGGCTGGAGAATGTCGGCGAGCTGCAGAACCGCGGTATAGAATTTAACGTGAACGTGGATGTGATCCGCACCCGCGACTTCCTCTGGAGCGTGGGTGGCAACGTCACCTTCCAGCGGAACAAGATCACCGAGCTCTACGGCAAGGACACCATCCCGCAGGATGAAACGCAGTGGGTGGTCGGACAGCCGGTGAACACATTCTACCTCGTAAGGTCTGCCGGCGTGGACCCGCAGACGGGCAAGCCGCTGTATTATACGCAGGACGGGCAGGTATCCGACGAGTTCAGCACCAGCTATGCGGTGCTGCTCAAGAACAAGTCGCCGGATCCGCGCTATTTCGGCAGCATCAACACGGCGGTCAGCTACAAGGGCCTGACGCTGTCGGGCGAGCTGTACTTCAGCGGCGGCAATTATATCCTGAACTATCCCTGGCGCGACCTGCACAGCGGCAACGACGCCGTGATCTCGGCGCAGGCGGCGGACGCGCTCGATTACTGGAAGCAGCCGGGCGACAACGCGAAGTATCCTGACCCGGTATATACCGTGCAGACGACGGACCAGTGGCTGCAGAAGGGCGACTTTATCCGGCTGCGGAACGTAACGCTTTCCTATACCCTGCCTGCTTACCTGCCGAACAAGATACGGATGCAGAAGCTGTCGTTCTTTGTGCAGGGGCAGAACCTGTTCTATAAAGCGAAGGCATTCAAGGGCGACCCCGAAGTGGGCCTGGGCAGCGACGAGCAGGACGGATATAAGGCGCCGGGCATCTATGCCCTGTACAGCTATCCGCAGGTGCGCTCCATTTCATTCGGTTTAAATGCTACGTTCTAACCATCTAAAACTGAAAATCATGAAATCATATAATCTTTTTGGCAGCCTGCTGATGATGACCTTTCTCCTGCTTGGCAGCTCCGCCTGCAGGAAGGCGCTGGACAAGGAGCCGTATAACCAGGTGGATGAGGCGAATGCCTTTGTTACGGAGCAGGATTTCACCAATGCGCTGCGCGGGATGTATAACCGGATGATCATCACCGGCAACTCCACCGCCACGTATGCGCCCAATAACTATTTAGGCGGCGAAGACGCCTTCAGCTGGGTGTCATCGCCGGATATCCTGACGGACAATGTGGTGGTCGCCAGCCTCGGCCGCCACTCGCAGCAGTCGTTTTACCAGTGGACCTACTCGGCGAATACGACCACGAATACCTGGCAGGACGCCTACCAGGTGATCCGCCTGGCCAACGCCATCCTGGAGCATCTCGACAACCTGGCGGAAAGCGAGGTGTCGTTCAAGGACAACGTGGAAGGCGAGGCGCTGGCAGCCAGGGGCATGGCGCATTTCGACCTGCTGCGCGTGTATGCAAAGCCTTTATCCGGCCTGCACCCCGCATCTGCTTCTGATCCCGGCGTGCCCTATGTTACCAGCACGGACGTGGAAGCGCTGCCTTCCCGTACCTCCGCCCGCGAGGCCTATGCCAACGTGGTCGCCGACCTCGAAGAGGCCGAAACGCGGATCTCGGAAGATAACGGCGTGGGAAGGCTCAGCAGGGCCGCCGTTTCCGGCCTGCTGTCGCGCGTGTACCTGTACGGCGGCGAATGGCAGAAGGCAAAAGAAGCCGCCGACCGGGCGCTGGCCGTCAACAACGACGTGGGCAGCATAGATATGTTCCCGGGCATATGGACGGATGAAACGGAATCGGGGGTGCTCTTCAAGGTGATCATCACCACGATAGACCGCGTGGCCATCGGCGTGGGATATAACCAGCCCGGCCCCAGCGGCATCAGGAATGAATATGTGCCGGACTATGCCTTCTACCAGTCTTTCTCGGATGATGACATCCGCAAGTCCACCTATTTCCTGACCAACGATTTCCAGAGCTTCCCATATAACTCCATTGTCAAATACCAGGGCAAGCCCGGCGGCGTGGCGAATGTGAATGACGTGAAATACCTGCGGGTGGCCGAGGTGCTGCTCAACAGGGCGGAAGCGCTGTACCGCATGGGCATGGAAGCAGACGCGCTCGCAGACCTCAACGAGCTGCGCAGCAACCGCTATGATTCCTACACGCCCGGCGCTGAGTCAGGGTCGGCATTGCTGGACGCAATATTGTCCGAGAGAAGGAAAGAGCTGGCCTACGAAGGGCACCGCTTCTTCGACCTGAAAAGGCTGGGGCTGCCGGTGCAGCGGAGTGCCAACGGCGACCGGGCAGACGGGACGGGCACCGGCGCGCTGCCGCAGTACCTGACGCTGCCGGCGGGCGACAACCGCTTCCAGCTGCCGATACCGCAGTATGAGATCAACGCCAACAGGAATATTGCTCAGAATCCCGGCTATTAACGCACAACGTCTGTTTATACAAAAACGATTAAAACATGCTTATGAAAAAGTCTTCAGCCATATGCCTGCTGCTTGCTGCCTGCACGGGCGTGAGCTTTGCCCAGAACCGCTCCGGCGTGGGCATTCATGCCAGCGGGTTTGACTATGCCGGGCCGATAACAGGTCAGTACCTGTTCCACGAAAAAACGGATATCATCAACGGCAGCGGTCCCAAAACCACACACAGGCTGCTGTGGCGCCCGGGGGTCAGGATCGGGTATTTCAAAGAGCTGAACCGGTTCTTCGACCTTAACCTCGGCCTCTCCGCCACCAACATCGAAATACCGCTGAACGAAACCGACAACACCTATGAGAACCGGGTGATGTACAATACCTCGGCACGGCAGCTATACCTGGGAGGTGATGTGCGGGTGAATTTCAACATCCTGGACAAGACGAAATATATCGTCACGCCCTACCTGTTTGCCGGCGTCACGCCTACGTATAAGGACGACGGCTACGGCTACGGGTATATCACGGCAACCGTGCCGCTGGGCTTGGGCTTCAATTTTAATGTAGGCAGGAATATAGACCTGCAGCTCGAATCCGGCTACCGCCTGGCGATCACCAACAGGGAATACAACCACCTGCAGCATTCGGCAGGCATCGTGTTCTGGTTTGTACGTCCGAAGGAAGCGGCGCCGGTGGTTGAGGTGCTCCCGCCCGCAGATACCGATCACGACGGCGTGCCCGACGGAGAAGACCAGTGTCCCACGATCGCCGGCCCGGCTGCGCTGAACGGCTGTCCCGACAGCGATAATGATGGCATTGCAGACAACAGGGATGAATGTCCCATGATCGCCGGCAAGCCTGAGTTCAACGGCTGCCCCGACAGCGATAACGATGGCATACCGGACAACAGGGATAAATGTCCGTACGTAGCCGGCACCGCCGACCGCGAGGGCTGCCCGCCGGAAGAGATCAAGCAGGAGATCATTCACCAGGTGGACAAAGCCGCCAAGGCCATCTTCTTCGAGACCGGCAAGTCAGTGCTCAGGAAAGATTCCTATACGCAGCTGGACATCGTAGTGGGTATCCTGAAGGATAACCCCGGGCTGTTCGCCGATATCGAAGGGCATACGGATAACGTCGGCAGCGACGAGCTCAACATGAAGCTGTCCGACCGCCGCGCTGCGGTTGTGCGCGACTACTTTGTCAGCAAGGGCATCAGCGCCGACCGGCTGACATCCGTAGGCTATGGCGAATCCCGCCCGATCGCTACCAATGATAATGCTGCAGGCCGCGCGCAGAACAGGCGTACGGTGATATCCCTGCGGAACTACGCGAAATAAAGCGGCAGGTTTCCTGCTGTCTGACCAGCGCATATGCAAACAGGCTGTCTGTAACCGGACAGCCTGTTTTTATGATGATCAGGCAATGCCGCTCATTCCATAAATCCCGGTATCATATTCTCAAAGCGCGGGCAGCGCGACTGCCGCATGGGATCTTCTGTGTTGAACTTTCCCCGGACATACAGGGAAAATTCAAAACCGCCCACCCCCTGCGCTGCAGGACGCAGGCTCGAGGTGGTGACGTCGTAGGAAGCTGTGAAGGAATACTCGTTGTAGTCCACTTTTACCGTGGGGATAACAGCGTCCTTTACCCGGTAAAAGCATCCCGCGTAAATGGAAAATTTCAGCTGCTGGGCAGCATCATAGCTTCGCCAGCTCAGCAGCCCGCCGCCGATGAACTCCTGGTAGGGCGTCTGGTTCTGGTAATTCAGATGTACGGTCAGGCCGATGTTTTCGGTGATATAGCTCTGTACGCCAAGGTTGCCGGTCCACCTGGTGCTCAGGCGCACGAAGCTTTCATTCGGATCAAAGGTCTCTTTAGGCTTGGTAAAATGATAGGCTGCGCCGCCGAAATAATAATTGACGCGGTTATCTTCGCCGATGGAGCTGTTGAAGCTGATGCCGGCTGAAAGGTCGAAATGCTGCAGCTTGGCGAAGGTGATATTTTCACCCGAAGCATTGCCGGGATCATAGCCGCCGTTCGTCCACTGATTGCTGAAGGTCATTTTGCTCATGTCCACCGACCGCTGGATGTAGCCGCCGGCAAATCCGACGGAGAGGTAAGACAGGTGCGCGTCTTCCAGCGCCTTGTTGTAGTTGATGGCCGGGTACACCTGCATGCTGGTGAAATTGATGCTGCCCGCTTTGTCATAGCTCGCGGTAAGTCCGAAGCTGAGATAATCGCCCACTTCCCTGTTGACGGGAATGCGCGTCTCCGCCGATGCCAGCACGGTGACGAACGGTACGGCAAGGCTGCTCCACTGGTTGCGGAAGTTTACGCCGGCCTTATAATCGCCGCTGAAAATGCCCGTCAGCGCCGGGTTGCGGAGGATCGCATTTTCGTAGAACTGGGAGAAATGGATATCCTGCGCGCGTGCCGTTCCCTGCAACAAACAAATGCTGCCGCAAAGCATCAGCAGCTTCCGTACCTGTCTTTTCATCTTCCTTCTGTTATAACATTCTGTCAGCATGGCATCATCTGATCAATGAAATATCACCCTTTACCTCCACCGGCTCACCGTTGATACATGTGGCCTGCACGATATACACATAGGTGTCGGGCTTCAGCACCTGTCCTTTGAAAGTGCCGTCCCACCCGGCCGCCGGGTCATTCACCGGCATCCGGCTCATGTCGAATATCAGCTCGCCCCAGCGGTTGTACACGCGGAAGCGGTCCACATGGGTAATGCCGTTGGCATGCGGGAAGAAGCGGTCATTCTGCCCGTCGCCGTTCGGGGTGAAGGTGTTGGGTATAAAGAGCATGGTCTGGTCGCATTTCAGGGTGATGGTGATCTCATCGGAAGCCGGGCAGCCAAGCTCGTTGGCCACCACGACCTTATAGGTGATGGTGTGCGCCGGCGTGGCTACGGGGCTGATGCAGTCGGTGCAGCTCAATCCCTCCGCGGGCGACCATTGATAGCTGGCGGCATAAGTGCTGTTGGCAAAGAGCCGCACGCTTTCGCCGGCGAAAATGCGCTGATCGCCGCCCAGGTCTATGGTCGGCCGCGGGAATACCGCTACGGTCTGGTACAGCGTGTCTGTGAAGCACTGGCTCTGCCTGATGATCACCTGGTAGCGCGTGGTGGTATCCGGGCGGGCGGTGGGATCGGCGCAGGTAGTGCAGGAAAGCCCCGTAGCCGGCAGCCAGGTGTACTGTACGCCGCCGCTGGCGTGCAGCTGCGCCGTCTCGCCGGAGCAGATGCGGGCGGCGCTGCCGGCCGATGTCGGCATCTTCTGTATGACAGTGATGGCGACCCGGTCGCTGTCGGTGCAGCCGTGAAGGTCTGTGCCCCGCACCCAATAGGTAATGTCATTCGCCGGTGTGGCCACCGGATCGGGGCAGTCGGTGCACGACAGGTTATTGGCCGGGAACCAGGTGTAGCTGACGCCGCCGGTTGCCTGCAGGGTGGTGGAGTCGCCGCGGCAGATGGTGCGGTCGGACCCTGCGTCAATGGGAGGCTGCGGATAGAACTGTACCTGCACCTGGTCCGTATTCGCACAGCCGTTGGTATCCGTTCCCGTAACCGTATATACGGTCGGCGCAGGAGGCGCTGCCACAGGGTCGGCGCAGCTGACGCACGAGAGGCCCGTTGCCGGGGACCAGCTATAGGTGCCGGCGCCTGCGGCCTGGAGCCGGACGGTATCGCCGCGGCAGATCATCCGGTCGGCGCCTGCCGTCACCTGCGGCAGCGGCAGGACGCTCACGGTAACCTCCGCGGTGTCCCTGCAGCCTGCGGCGCTGGTGCCGATCACCCTGTAGCGGGTCATGACGGACGGCGAGGCGAACGGGCTGGAGCAATTGGTGCAGGAGAGCCCTGTCGCCGGCGTCCACACATAGCTGGCAGCGCCACCCGCGGTCAGCGTCGTGCTCTTGCCGGTGCAGATGGCGGTATCGCTGCCGGCAGTCACGACAGGCGGCAGGTGGACGGTAATGGTAATGTCTGCGGAGTCTTTACATCCGTCTGCGCTGGTGCCGGTTAATGTGTACGTTGTCGTCGCTATCGGCTTGGCGATCGGGTCGGCGCAGCTGACGCAGGAGAGGCCTGTTGCCGGAGACCAGCTGTAGCTGACGCCGCCGGTTGCCTGCAGCCGGATGGAGTCGCCGATACAGATATCCCGGTTACTGCCTCCGCTGATCACCGGCTGCGGGTACAGGCTGACGGTTACCCGTGCCGTGTCGTGACAGCCGTTGGCGCCCGTACCGGTGACGGTATAGGTGATCGGCGCCGGCGGCGTGGCCAGCGGATCGGGACAGGCGGAGCAGGACAGCGTGGCTGCGGGCGTCCAGGTATAGGAGACGCCTCCTGTAGCCTGCAGGTGTACAGTGTCCCCGCCGCAAATGGTCTGGTTACTGCCTGCGCTGATGAGCGGTAAAGGCTTTACGTTTACCGTAACCGTATCCTGGCCACGGCAGCCGGCAGCGCTCGTCCCCGTTACCACATACATGGTCGTGTCTGCCGGGGTGGCTGTTGGGTTGTCACAATTAGAGCAGGAGAGTCCAGCTGTGGGTGTCCAGCTGTAGGTGCTTGCTCCTGTTGCCTGCAAAGCGGCAGAGGTGCCGGCACAGATATCCTGGTCCTGTCCTGCAGAGACCGTTGGCAGGGGGAGGACATTCACCGTAACGTGCACGCTATCGCTGCACCCGGTGGAGAGCATGCCGGTGACGGTATAGGTAGTGGTGCCGGAAGGGGATGCTTTTGGATTGGAGCAATTAGTACAGGATAGGCCTGTCGCGGGCGTCCAGCTGTAAGTGCTTGCTCCGGAAGCCTGTAGCTGTACGGAGTCTCCGATACATACATCCCGGTCTTGCGCCGAGATGACGGGAAGACTGATGACGGAGATAACAGCCTGGGCAGTGTCTTTACACCCGTTGGTATCTGTACCCGTGACGATGTACGTAGTTGTAACGACAGGCCCTGCTTTTGGATCGGGGCAGACTGTGCAGGAAAGTCCTGCTGCGGGTGTCCAGCTGAAGGTATCGGCGCCGCTTGCTGTGAGCGTGATGGAGTCGCCGAAGCAGATGCTGTCCTGCGCCGGAGCGATGGCGACGGGAGGGAGCTGATTGATGTTTACGGAGACAGTATCGGTGTTTTTACACCCATTGTTATCAGTGCCGGTAACGGTATAAGTTGTTGAAGCTGCCGGCGTAGCTGTTGGGTTGTCACAGTTAGAGCAGGAGAGCCCTGCTGTGGGTGTCCAGCTATAGGTGTTTGCTCCTGTTGCAAGCAAAGCGGCGGACGTGCCGGCGCAGATATCCTGGTCCTGTCCTGCAGAGACCGTTGGCAGGGAGAGGACATTCACCGTAACGTGTACACTATCGCTGCACCCGGTGGAGAGCATGCCGGTGACGGTATAGGTAGTGGTGCCGGAAGGGGATGCTTTAGGGTCAGCACAGTTAGTACAGGATAGACCTGTTGCGGGCGTCCAGCTGTAAGTTCCGGCCCCGGAGGCTTGTAGCTGTACGGAGTCTCCGATACATACATCCCGGTCTTGGGCTGAGATGACTGGAAGACTAATGACGGAGATAACAGCCTGAGCAGTGTCCTTACACCCGTTGGTATCTGTACCTGTGACGATATACGTGGTTGTGACGGCAGGCCCTGCTTTTGGATCGGGGCAGGCAGTACAGGAAAGTCCTGCTGCGGGTGTCCAGCTGAAGGTATCGGCGCCGCTTGCTGTGAGCGTGATAGTGTCGCCGAAGCAGATGCTGTCCTGTGCCGGAGCGATGGCAACGGGAGGTAGCTGATTTATGTTTACGGAGACAGTATCGGTGTTTTTGCACCCGTTGTTATCAGTTCCGGTAACGGTATAAGTTGTTGAAGCTGCCGGCGTGGCTGTTGGGTTGTCACAGTTAGAGCAGGAGAGTCCTGTTGTGGGTGTCCAGCTATAGGTGTTTGCTCCTGTTGCAAGCAAAGCGGCGGACGTGCCGGCGCAGATATCCTGGTCCTGTCCTGCAGAGACCGTTGGCAGTGTATGAACAGTTACAGTTGTCTGCGTGGTATCAGCACATCCTCCGGCCACTGTACCAATGACCGTATAAGTAGTGGTGCCGTTCGGGGATGCCTTCGGGTTTGAGCAGCCGGTACAGGAAAGACCTGTGGCAGGTGCCCAGCTGTAGGTAGTGGCACCTGAAGCCTGGAGTGTTACAGAGTCTCCGGGGCAGACCCCCTGAGCCGGCACAGATACTGTGGGAACGCTGAGCACGGAAAGGGTCACCTGCGCGGTATCGGAGCAGCCGTGTGCGTCCGTGCCTGTAACCGTATAAGTGGTCGTCACAGCCGGTGTAGCTGTGGGGTCAGGGCAGCTCGTGCAGGAGAGCCCTGTCGCCGGTGTCCAGCTGTAACTGGCAGCTCCGCCGGCGTTCAGCACCAGGCTGCCGCCGGCGCAGATATCCTGGCTGGGTGTCACCGTCATCACCGGCAGCGGATAGACGATAATGGTGATATGCGCTGTGTCTGCACATCCGAAGCTACCCGTGCCAATGACCGTATAGGTCGTTGTATCCGTCATGGCAGCGATAGGATTATCGCAATTGGTACACGACAGCCCTGCAGCCGGTGTCCAGGTATAATTGGTCGCTCCCGAAGCCCGCAGCTGCACACCGGTGCCGTAGCACACCGCCGTGTCCGGGCTGGTGGTCAGCACCGGCACCGTGCCTACGGTAACCGTAACGGTATCTGTATTGACACACCCGTTTGCATCCCATCCGGTGACCGTGTACGTGGTGGTACCGGCAGGGTTAGCCACAGGATTGCTGCAGGTGATGCACGACAGGCTTCCTGCAGGCGCCCAGGAAAAGCTGTCGGCGCCGGAAGCCTGCAGCTGCGCGGATGATCCCGCACATATGGCCTGCTGTGTGCTCGTGGCCGCCACAGTCGGCAGGTCATTTACCGTCACCGTATGGATAATTGTATCCGCACATCCGCCGGCATTCCGCAGGATCAGGCGTACGGTGTAGGTGCCCGGCGCATTATAGCTATGTACGGGATCATGCACAGCGCTCCCGTTGCCGTCGCCGAAGGTCCACTCGCGTGTGACATTCCCCGACCCGCTGATAGAGACCGTATCATGAAACTGCACAGGCGCATTCCTGCAAAGCGCGGTAGCCTGGAACGTAAAATCCCCTTCTATCTTGTCCACCTTGATGGTATCCGTTCCCACGATCGCCACATTACAGCCGGTACCGTTGCCCAGCACCAGCACCGGCACATAGCTGCCCGGATCAGTGTAGGTGAAGGTATGCGTACCGGTAGTCGTGGACTGCGTAATGCCGTTGTTCATATCCCAGTTGTAGGTCTGGGTATTGGTGGCTGTCGAAGAAAACTGCACGGTAACAGGCGCGCAGCCGGAGGTCGGGGCGTAGTTGAATGTTCCGAATGGGCCGTTCACCGTCACGGTTTTTGTCGCAGAATCCGTGCATCCGTTCCCGCTCGCCTGCAGCTTCACCGTATATACGCCCGGCAGGGTGTATATGGTGGAAGGGCTCGCTATCGAAGCGTGCGTGCCGTTGCCGAAATCCCAGGCATAACTGCTGCCGTTGATCGTTGTATTGGTAAAGTTGACGATGAGCGGCGGACAGTTGGCTACGGAATCGCTCATGGTAAAGCCGGCTATGACCTCGTTGATCAGGATATTCCCGGTAATGGTATCCGCACAGCCGCTTGCATTAACGGCGATCAGCCGGATGGAATAAAGACCTGCCGTATCATAGGTATGCGTGGGATGCTCAAGAATGGAAGAGTCCCCGTCCCCGAAATCCCAGACATAGCTGACGGCAAAATTGGTAGTGGTGTTGGTAAAGCTGACCGGCTGCTTTTTGCACGCCTGCGTGGGCGCTGAAAAACCTGCCGTCGGCCGGATGATGGAAACAACATCTATCTTGGCTATGGAATCCCGGCAGTTGCTGTTATCTGTTACTACCAGCGATACCGTATAGGTTGCCCTGCCATTGCTGACATAGGTATGCGACGGCGTCGTGCTGTTCCCCGGCAACACCGAGCCGTCCCCGAAATACCATGTGCGGCTGACAATGGAAGTGCCGGCTGCGGCAGCGGACTGGTCGGTGAAGTTTACGGTAAGCGGGGAGCAGCCGCTGAGCGGCGTGCCCGTAAAGTCAGCGGTAGGCGCGCCTACACGGACGTAGCTGGGCTTTATCATGGTATCCTTACAGCTGTTCCTGTTGTCGTTGACGACCAGGCGTACTGTGAAGACGCCGGAATTATTGTAAGTGTGGGAAACGCTGGTGTTGGCATTATTACCAGCCGCACCTTCCCCGAAATACCAGTTGTAGGTAAAGCCGGAAGGATTGGTAAGCCTTGTAAAGACAGCCGTAGCGCCTTTGCAGATCGCAGTGTCATTGCTGGAAAAATCCACCAGCGGCGGCGCGTACACAGTGATGTTCTGGCTGACTGTATCCCGGCACCCGCCCGTATGAATGGCGATCAGCCGGACCGTGTAGGAACCTTCCGAGGCATAGGTATGCGGGGGGTTTGTGGCGGTGGTGCCGTTGCCATCCCCGAAATCCCATTCATAAGTTGCGGCATTGGTGGAAGTATTGCTGAAGGTCGCTCCGGGACGGATAGCGCAGGGATAGGCGACGGTAAACCCCGCGCTGGGGCCGGTGACATTCATAGTGCCGGTAGCGGTATCCCGGCACCCCTTATAATTGGCGATCAGCCGGACGGTATAGGTATTCTGGTTGGCGTAAGCATGCGACACCACCGCCGCCGAACCTGTCCCGCCATCCCCGAATGACCATTCATAAGTAGCGGCACCGGTGCTGGTGCTGGTGAAGGTCACCGGCATATTCACACACGCCGAAGCCGGCGATACAGTGAAGGACGCATCCGGCGTCCTGCCGACGATGACGGTTCTTGTCCCCGAAAAAACACAGCCGTTGACCGTCGTAATGATCACCCTGACGATATACGTGCCGGAGTCATTATAGAGATGCGCCGGGTTGGATCCGCTGCCCGTCCCGCCGTCGCCGAAATCCCAGAGGTAGCTGCTGACAGTCCAGGTGGCCGGGTTGATCGTGACGCCGAAGCTGACCGTGTCAGGCGCGCAGACAATGGCAGGATTCTGCGTGATGGTGACTGTAGGCGTGTCAACGCGGATATTGAGCATCTGCGAGTCCCGGCAGCCGTTGCTGCCGATGGCTACCAGTGTTACCGGATAAGTTCCCCAGTTGTTATAAGTATGGGTCGCATTCGTCGTCGTGCTGCTTGTATTGTCCCCGAAGCGCCATTCGTAGGCCGCCGCTCCTGTGGAGCTGTTGGTGAAGCTGACAGTCGCGGGGATCTTGCAATGGGCTGTGGTATCGGCGGTAAACTGCGCTTTCGGCTTCGGGTTGACGGTCACGGTATGGGTAGCGGTATCCTTGCATCCGTTGCCGGCAGTCGCGATCAGGGTGACGATAAAGGTGCCGGCAGTATTGAACTGGCGGTTAACAGTGGTGGCGGAAGAATTGGAATTAGGCCCTCCGTCGCCGAATATCCACAGGTAGCTGGCTGCGCCCGGAGCGTTGTTGGTGAAAGAGATCGTACCGCCTGCGCATACGGGACTGTTGTTCACCGTAAATGCGGCCGAAGGATCTGCCACCTGGATAGTACGGCTGAAGGTATCAGCACACCCGTTTGTGCCGCGTGCGATCAGCTTTACGGTAAAAGTGCCGGTGGCCGTATAGGTATGTGAAGGGCTCGCACTCGTGCTGACGCCGCCGTCACCGAACGACCACTCGTATGAGCCGGCGCCGGTAGAGCCGTTAGTGAAGTTTATCGTCGCAGGCAACGAGCAGCCGGTCAGGGTATTTGCAGTAAACTGCGCCGTAGGCTTCGGATTGACGGTGACAGCGTGTGTGACTGTATCCTTGCACCCGTTGCTGCCGGTCGCAATCAGGGTGACGGTAAAAGTCCCGGTAGTGCTGAACTGGTGGTTAACAGTAGCGGAAGAAGAGCCGGAATTAGGAGTACCGTCGCCGAATATCCACTGGTAGCTGGTCGCACCCGCGGAACCGTTGGTAAAAGAGACCGAGCCGCCGGCGCATACCGGGCTGCCGTTGACCGTAAACGCCGCCGTCGGCTTCCCGATGCTGACATAATTGCTACGGATGAACGTATCGGCGCACCCGCCGCTGGTACGTGCGATCAGCCGTACGCTGTAGCTGCCCGGCGCCGTATAGGTGTGCGCCGGCGTCGCCCCCGAGCCGGACTGCCCGTCGCCGAAATCCCATTCATAAGCAACCGCGCCGGTGGAGCTGCTGGAAAAAGATACCGTCAGCGGCGCCGCACAGCCCGTATTGCCGGTGGCGGAGAAGCCCGCCTGGGGACGGGCCACCACCTGGATCGTCTTCGACAGGGTCTTCTTGCAGCCGTTGCTGTTTGTCGCGACCAGCGTTACCGTGTAGTTGCCGGTCGCCGTATAAGTATAAGTAGGGCTGACCTGTGTTGAGCTGTGCCCGTCGCCGAAATCCCAGTTATAAGTCGCCCCGGCCGGCGTCGTCGTATTCGTAAACGTTATCATCGCCGGCGGACAGATCCCCGCACTGTCCGATATGGTAAACGCCGTCTGCGGAGACGGCGTTACCTGGATATATCCCGTGATCGTTTTGGTGTCGCTCCCGCCCGCATCCGAGACCGTCAGCGAGACCGTGTACGTGCCGGGAAGAATATAGGTCGTGGAAGGATGCTGCAGCGTCGAAATAGTGCCGTTGCCGAGATCCCAGTGCCATTGCGTAGGGTTACCCGTGCTCAGATCCGTAAACTGGACGACGATAGGAGCGCAGCCTGTGATATTATTTGCGGTGAAATCTGCGGCTACCTGTGCTTTTGCGTGAAAGGAGCATAACATAAGCATCCCCGCACACACAATGGTGTGAAGCTTCCGGCTTGTCAATATCATGGTATTAAAGGGTATAGCAGGTATCATTTGCAATGTTTATTCTCCACATAAACAAAGCGTGGTTTAATGTGTACCTGGTAAATAGATGACTAAATTAACACTTTGTTTGTAAATGCGGAAATTTTATTTCGCATGATTACTCTGCGCGTGCAAAGCCCTTTTGTAGAGCTGGATGGTATTTTCCAGACCGTAATAAAGAGCGTCGGCAATCAGCGCATGCCCGATGGAGACTTCCAGCAATCCCGGTACGGACTGCGCAAAGAATGCCAGGTTATGCCGGTCAAGATCATGCCCGGCGTTGACGCCTAAATTTTTTCCCGTCGCCGCCGCTGCCGTGCGGATATAAGGCGCAACAGCCGCCGCTTTATCTTCAGGGAAAAGATGCGCATAGGCCTCGGTGTACAGCTCCACGCGGTCGGTACCCGTATCTGCCGCCGCCGCCGCCATTTCCGGATCGGGATCAATGAAAATGGAAACGCGGATATTTTCTTTTTTGAACACGGCAATGATCTCCCGCAGATACTGCTGCTCCTTCACCGTATCCCAGCCGTGATTGGACGTGAGCTGACCACGGGCATCCGGCACCAGCGTCACCTGGCCGGGCTTTACCTCGAGCACCAGCTGCACAAACTTTTCCTCGCGCGGGTTGCCTTCTATGTTGAGCTCCGTAGTGATCACCGGCCTGATCGCGCGGACATCCGCGTACCGGATATGCCGCTCGTCCGGCCGCGGATGCACGGTGATCCCGTCCGCGCCGAAATGCTGGCAGTCAATCGCCGCCTGCAGCACATCGGGATTATTGCCGCCGCGGCTGTTGCGCAGGGTGGCGATTTTGTTGATGTTGACAGAGAGGCGGGTGTTGTTCATGTCAGGATGAGGATTGAGGATTGATTGCGCAGGGTGGCTGTTTTATTGATGTGGACAGAAAGCCTGTGCTGTTCATGCGGCAAAATTAGCGGATAATTGATCAACCATTAGCCGGATTTATGTAGGTTTGATCTGATGACCCCACCGGGAAAAGGATATCTCTGGATACTGGCCGCCGTGCTGTGTTGCGCCGCGTGCCGGCCGGCGGGAAGGCCCGGCGCGGACCGGCATGTGTTCCGGCTCAACCTCTCCAGCGGCAACCTGGAATCCATTGATCCCGCTTATGCCAAAGACCTGTACTCCATGTGGATCGTGCACATGACGTACAACACCCTGTTCGAGACCGATGAGCAGCTGCGGCTGGTGCCCTCGCTGGCGCGGCGCTGGGAGGTGTCGGCAGACGGGCTGCGGTACACCATCCACCTGCGCACGGATGTCTTTTTTCATGACGACCCGCTGTTCCCCGGCGGCAAGGGGCGGAAGATGACGGCGGCGGATGTGGCCTACAGCTTCGGCCGGCTGATAGACCCCGCGGTGGCTTCAAGCGGGGCGTGGATCTTCAACGACCGTGTGGCGGAGCAGGATCCTTTTGTCGCTGTAAATGATTCCACGCTACGGATCACCCTGCGCGCGCCTTTCCGCCCGCTGCCGCAGATCCTCAGCATGCCTTATTGCAGCGTGGTGCCGCGGGAAGTGGCGGAGCGCAGGGGCAGGGACTTCCGGTCGCACCCCTGCGGGACGGGGCCTTTCCGTTTTCACTACTGGGATGAAGGGAACGTGCTGGTGCTGCACAGGAA
>Ga0206101_1000097_pt1 | contig 23876 bp, 22 predicted proteins | sample 1B0metagenome_FD_148613 | JGI IMG/M metagenome (GOLD analysis project Ga0206101, IMG submission 148613) | Enriched microbial communities from leaf-cutter ant dump, University of Wisconsin, Madison, United States - 1B0 | ecosystem: Environmental > Terrestrial > Nest > Insects nest > Nest dump... | reverse complement strand
AGATGAAAGCAGTTGCCGACTTTATTGAGCCGTTCCGCAAAATGTGGGACGACAGGTTTGACAAGCTGGAGACCGTCATGAAAGCATACAGGTCAAAAAAATAACGCACTATGGAACGGAAGACAAAGATCAGCGCCGAAGAAGGCAAACAGGAGCTGGTGATCACAAGGGCATTTGATCTGCCCGTGGCATTGCTTTTTAAGGCGTATGCGGATCCTGAGCTCGTTACGCAGTGGATGGGCACGAAAGTGCTGAAGCTCGAAAGCAGGAAGCACGGCGGCTACCAGTTTGAGACGGCCGATGCGCAGGGGAATGTGGTGTTCCGCGCCAACGGGGTGATCCATGCGTTTGTGCCGGATCAGAAAATTATCCGGACATTTGAAATGGAAAACACGCCTTTTGCCGCCCAGCTTGAGTTCCTGGAATTTGAAAAGCTCACTGAGGAGACCAGCAGGCTCACGATGCAGGTCGTGTACCGGTCGGTTGCGCTCAGGGATCAGCAGCTGCGGCTGCCGTTCGCCCAGGGCATCAACATGGCGCATGACCGGCTGCAGGACATCATAGGCAGGCTAAAATAATATACCATGGCAACGAGTCCCATGAATCCCAGGGTTGATTTCTTTTTTGAGAAAGCCGGAACGTGGCGGGAGGAATTTGCGCAGCTGAGAATGATCGTTCTTGACTGCGGTCTGACGGAAGAGCTGAAATGGGGCGTTCCCTGTTACACGTTTCAGAAAAAGAACGTGGTGATCATCCATGGATTCAAGGAGTACTGCGCGCTTTTATTCGTCAAGGGCGCCCTGCTGCCCGATCCCAAAGGCGTGCTGATCAGGCAGACGGAGCATGTGCAGGCAGCGCGCCAGATCCGGTTCACCGGCGCCAGGGAAATAGTCAGGATGGCGCCCACCCTGAAAGCCTATATCAAAGCAGCCGTTGCCGTGGAGCAAGCCGGGCTGAAAGTGGACTTTAAAGCGCACACTGCATTTGCCGTCCCTGAAGAATTTCAGCAGCAGCTGAACGAGCGTCCTGCCCTGAAAGCCGCTTTTGACGCATTGACACCGGGACGGCAACGGGCGTATCTTCTTTATTTTTCCGCACCCAAGCAGTCCAAAACACGGACATCAAGGGTTGAGAAATATATGCAGCAGATACTCGCCGGAAAGGGGTTAAACGATTAATACAGGCAGCTGCCGTCTAATGCAGCAGATGAAACAGGTCGAACGCGCCGAATACGATAAGCATAAAGGCGAAGATCTTTTCGAGCACTTCATTTTTCAGCCATAGCGCGACCCTTGCTCCCAGGTAGGAGCAAGGGATGGTGCTCAGTGATAGCAGCAGGGCGATGCTCCAGTCAATATGCCCGAGGCGCCAGTGGGCGATGGTGCCGGGTATCGCCAATGTTGCCGAGACGACGAGGCTTGATGCGAGCGCCTGCTTGGTGGGCAGCTTCAGGAAGCGTATAAACAGCGGTGCAAATAAAATGCCCCCGCTGTTGGCGAGCAGTCCCGCGAGCAGTCCCACAGAAGCCGCCACCAGCATAATGCGGCCTGCGGACGTTGTATCCGCAGCCTCTTCTGCCGCTGTGCCGCCCGGTATCAGGAAGAAGGAGAGGCCCAGCCCGATTACAAATACCGCCGTCAGGATCATCAGCGTCTGTCCGCTCACCCGGCTGCTGCAGAAGGAGCCGATGAGGGTCGCCGGCGTGCCCGTCAGCGTGGAGATCAGCACGAGCCTGCCGTTGACCAGCCGTTTTTTCCGGTAGGCGAAAGCGGCGGACAGCGTGGCCGGCAATGATGCCGGCAGCGGGGAGGCGAGCGCAGCGAACGGCGCCACGCCGGCGAAGATCTGCAGCGCAGGGGTGGCTATGGCGCTCCCGCCCTTGCCTAATAAGCCGGATAGAAAGCCTACCGTCGCTCCGATGATGAGTACAGAAAGTTGCCTGGTGGAAGGGTCAGCCGGTAATAAAGTCATGATGCATCGTTTTCGCCTGTTGTTCCCCGGCCGGCGGCCGCAGGCGGCTGTTTTATTGCAGCGGACGAGGGCAAAGGTACAACATCCGCATCAGCCGGCAGATGATCTTCCCGCGGGAGGACTATTTTATCTGTGTTACTTCAGGTCGAACCTGTCCAGGTTCATTACCTTATGCCATGCTGCCGCGAAATCTTTTACAAATTTCTCTCCGGCATCAGCGCTTCCGTACACTTCTGCAATCGCCCTCAGCTCTGCGTTGGAGCCGAAGACCAGGTCTGCGCGGGTGGCGGTCCATTTGCGTTCGCCTGTTGTGCGGTCTATGCCTTCAAAGAGCTCCCTGTCGTCGGAGATGGCTTTCCATGCGGTGTGCATATCCAGCAGGCTGATGAAGAAATCGTTGGTCAGCTGTCCCGGGCGTTGTGTAAGGACGCCGTGCGCGGAGCCGTCGTAATTGGCATTCAGGGCGCGCATGCCGCCGACCAGCACGGCCAGCTCGGGTGCGGTGAGTGTCAGCTGCTGGGCTTTGTCTATCAGCAGGGCTTCTGTCGGTATGGGCGACCTGGATTTGCGGTAATTGCGGAAGCCGTCTGCTGCGGGCTCCAGGTAGGCGAATGATTCCACGTCGGTCTGCTCCTGCGAGGCGTCTGTGCGGCCTGGTGAGAAAGGTACTGTTATCCGGTGGCCTGCATCCGCGGCGGCTTTTTCGACCGCGGCGCAGCCGGCCAGCACGATCAGGTCGGCGAGGGAGACTTTTTTGCCGCCGGTCTGCGCTTCGTTGAATGCCTTTTGGATGCCTTCCAGCACATCCAGCGTTTTTGAAACGAGCGGGGTATTGTTTACCTGCCAGTATTTCTGCGGCGCCAGCCGGATACGCGCCCCGTTCGCCCCGCCGCGTTTGTCCGAGCCGCGGAAGGTAGCGGCCGAGGCCCATGCGGTAACCACCAGGTGCTGGATGCTTAATCCTGATCCCAGCACTTTTGCCTTCAGGGCAGCAATGTCATTAGCATCTATCAGCGGATGATCCACATCCGGTACCGGATCTTGCCAGACCAGCACTTCTCCGGGCACATCAGGCCCCAGGTAGCGCGAGCGCGGGCCCATATCGCGGTGGGTGAGCTTGAACCATGCGCGGGCAAAGGCATCCGCAAACTGATCCGGGTTTTCCAGGAAGCGGCGGGAGATCTTTTCATAAACGGGGTCGAACCGCAGGGAAAGATCGGTCGTCAGCATGGTAGGCAGGTGTTTCTTTGAAGGATCGTAAGCATCCGGGATGATGGGCTCCGCATTTTTGGCCACCCACTGGTGCGCGCCTGCCGGGCTTTTGGTCAGCTCCCACTCGAAGCCGAAGAGGTTTTCAAAAAAGCTGTTGCTCCATTGTGTAGGCGTCTTGCTCCAGGTCACTTCCAGTCCGCTGGTGATGGTGTCCGCCCCTTTGCCGCTGCCGTAGCTGTTGTGCCAGCCGAGGCCCTGCGCTTCGATGCCTGCCGCTTCCGGCTCCTTGCCGACATGATCTGCGGGAGCCGCACCATGCGTTTTACCGAAGGTGTGCCCTCCGGCAATCAATGCCACCGTCTCTTCATCGTTCATGGCCATACGGCCGAACGTATCGCGGATATCTTTGGCGGCGGCGATGGGATCCGGGTTGCCGTCGGGCCCTTCGGGGTTCACATAGATCAGGCCCATCTGCACGGCCGCCAGCGGCTTTTCCAGGTCGCGGGAGTGGATCTTCCCGTCCGCGTCATCGTCCGACACCAGCACGCCGTGCGGCTCGGTCACGCCTTCCGAACCCCGCGCATACCGTACATCTCCGCCCAGCCAGGTGGTCTCGGCGCCCCAGTACACATCGTCGCCGGCTTCCCATACATCTGCGCGGCCGCCGGCAAAGCCGAATGTTTTGAAGCCCATGGATTCCAGCGCTACGTTCCCTGCCAGGATCAGCAGGTCTGCCCACGAGATATTGCGGCCATATTTCTGCTTGATCGGCCAGAGCAGCCGGCGTGCCTTGTCCAGGCTCACATTGTCGGGCCAGCTGTTGAGCGGGGCAAAGCGCTGCTGCCCCTGACCGGCGCCACCGCGGCCGTCATGCACGCGGTAGGTGCCCGCGCTGTGCCAGGCCATGCGTATGAACAGCCCGCCGTAGTGACCGAAGTCCGCCGGCCACCAATCCTGCGAATCGGTCATCAGCTCGTGGAGATCTTTTTTCACTGCTTCCAGGTCGAGGCTGCTGAATGCTTCGGCGTAGTCGAAATCCTTATCCATCGGGTCGGACAGGGACGAGTGCTGGCGCAGCACGTGCAGGTTCAGCTGACCGGGCCACCAGTCGCGGTTCCTGGTGCCGCCGCCGGCAACCTCTTTCAGTTTTCCGCCGGAAAAGGGACATTTGCTGATATCCCCTTTGGGATGATTTTCGCCGTTGTGGTGAGCTGTGTTATTTTCCATAATTAAAATCCTCTATGTTTTCCCGGATCAAATGTATCGAATTTTGGCAGGGCATTTATTTAATAGAGATAAAGTATTTCAAACATGGGATAGAGTAATTCAATATGGCTGCCGTCCAGGCTGCGTCAGCGAGGCGCGCCGGACTGCAATCGGAATTAGGTGAGGTTTTGCCGGAGATCCCGGTGCGAAGCCGATGAATTACACAGGAGGCGTAGTATTATATAATATCAGAAGGATACTTCTGGATAAACACAAATATTTCATAAATAGATTGTAATAAAAAATTTAATTTTAGAATAAAAATATAGCGGCAACTGTTTCTGTTTGAAAAGAAATCTGTAATATTGCCTTCAACAGCGCTATGTCACAATTTCTGGAAAAATCCGAACAGAGTGTTGCTTCAGCCCGGTTGCTGTTTGACAACCATTATTATCCGTCTACGGTTAACCGGTCCTACTATGCCTGCCTGCGGCGTATGATGCATATCCTCTTTGGGCAATTGAAGGTCAGCCATGGTACATTTCAGCAGGATGTGCAGCGGAAAATAAGCGGAGGCACACATGTTGTGGCTGCAAAGCTGATCGGCTTAGCATTGGCCAGGACGAACAAACGGGATTATGAGTGGTTTCAAAGAGCATTCCCGGAATTAAAGCAAAAAAGGATCCACGCGGATTATTATCCGGGTGTGGTCTCGCAGGAGGATGGTAATGATGCCATGAGGCAGGCAATAAGCATTATCAGGATATTAAAATCAAACTTTAAATAGTATGACAGCGATTGGTTTTTTGAAAAAGGAGCTCCGGGCGCTGGTAAGCCGGTTCCCGCAATTGCAGCTTCGTTATGGTTACAATGATATGGTGGGGATACACGTTGTGGAAATACTGCCGCTTGCCGAATACGCAAACAACAAGGCATTAAGTGAAGCCTGGATTGATCTGGCTGTCCGTTTCATGGAGCGGTTCGAAGAGGAAGAGATCAGTTTCATTTCGTCGGATTCCTCTCTGTCTGCCGGAGCATTAATCCTGGAGTTGAATGCAAAATCCGTTTTGCAGCGGCCCCATAAAAATGCGGGGCATCTGCGCGGCCCTCTGTAAAACCAAGCTGCTTTCATCACCTGCATGAACAGTTAGGTGCTCCGTACAAAAATCCCCCGTTCCGGTGGACGGAAAGATTGGCTGGGGCATCTATATTTGTGCTATTTCTATGAAAAACAGCCTGATCCTTTCAGCAATCATTATGACCATGGCAGCAGCATGCAGCCCGAAGGAAGAGCGGGTAAGCAAGCCTTACGAATGGCCGCAGGGCGTACAGCCGCCGGTGGCCGGTATCAAACCGCACATCCGCACGATCCACGGGGACACGGTGACGGATAACTATTACTGGATGATTGATTACTTCAAACACGGGCCGGACAGCGCCCGGGTGATCAGCTACCTGGAAGCGGAGAATGCCTATCTCGACACGATGATGGCCGGCACGAAGGAGCTCCAGGCGCAGCTGTTCCGGGAGATGAAGGGGCGGATCAAGGAAAAGGACGAGAGCGTGCCGGTGTTCAGCAACGGGTACTATTATTATACCAGGACGGAAGAGGGGCGGCAGTATTTCAAGTATTGCCGCAAGAAAGGCAGTCTCGATGCGGCGGAAGAGGTGCTGCTGGATGTGGATGCCATGGCCGAGGGGAAGCCTTACTATGCGGTAGCAGGCTTTGATGTGAGCGATGACAACAGGCTGCTGGCTTATGCTGTGGATGAGGTGTCGCGGCGGCAGTACACCATTCATGTCAAAGACCTGGAGACCGGCGCTGTGTATGCGGATGCCATCAAAGGTACTTCGGGGGATCCTGTCTGGGCGGCTGATAACAAAACGCTTTTCTACACGGCCAATAACCCGGCCACGCTGCTGTCTGAGAAGATCAAAAGGCATGTGCTGGGTGCGGATGCCACCGTGGATGCGACAGTTTACGAGGAGCAGGATAAGAGTAATTATATCAGCGTAGGCAGGTCCAAGAACCGGAAATACATCTTCATCGAGTCGCGTGCGACATTGTCTTCGGAGGTATGGCTGCTCGATGCTGCGACGCCGGCGGGGAGCTTCCGCAGCTTTCAGCCGAGGATGAAGTCGGTGTTGTATGACGTTATTGCGCTGGAGGATCGTTTTCTGATCCGCACCAACAAGGATGCTATCAACTTCCGGCTGATGGAATGCCCGCTTGACCAGACCGGCGTGGCGCACTGGCGGGATGTGATACCGTACCGTACGGATGTGCTGCTGGAGGAGGTGACAGAGTTCCGGGATTTTATCGCTATCGCGGAGCGGAAAAACGGCCTGCCGCAGATGCGCATCCGGAGCCTGAAGGACGGCGGGGAGCATTATATAGATTTCGGCGAGGCGGCCTATGATGCAAATTTCGGCGCCAATCCTGAATACGACACCCGCGTGCTCCGGTACAGCTATACTTCGATGGTCACGCCGCCGTCCGTCTACGATTATGACCTTGATACGAAAGAGAAGAAGCTGATGAAGCAGCAGGAGGTGCTGGGCGGCTACAATGCTCCGGATTATGCCACCGAGCGGCTGTATGCTACTGCGGGGGATGGTACGAAGATCCCCGTGTCGCTGGTATATAAGAAGGGATTTGTCCGCGATGGTAATGCGCCGCTCCTGCTGTATGGCTACGGATCTTACGGCGCCAGCATGGACGCCTCTTTCAGCAGCGCGCGGCTGAGCCTGCTGGACCGGGGATTCGTCTTTGCCATCGCGCATATCCGCGGCGGGCAGGAGATGGGGCGCCAGTGGTATGAGGACGGGAAGATGATGAAGAAGAAAAACACCTTTACGGATTTTATAGACGCGGGTAAATTCCTGGTACAGGAAAAATATACTTCGAAGGAGCACCTCTATGCGCAGGGCGGCAGCGCCGGCGGACTGCTGATGGGCGCCGTCGCCAATATGGCGCCGGAACTGTGGCACGGGATCATCGCGCAGGTGCCGTTTGTGGATGTGGTGAATACGATGCTGGATGAAAGCATCCCGCTGACCACGAATGAGTTTGACGAGTGGGGGAACCCCAAGGAGCAGGAGGCGTATTTCTACATGAAGAGCTACTCGCCTTATGAGAATGTGGAGCGGAAGGCTTATCCCAATATCCTCGTCACCACAGGGCTGCATGACAGCCAGGTGCAGTATTTCGAGCCTGCGAAATGGGTGGCGAAGCTGCGGGCGATGAAGACGGATAATAACATCCTGCTCCTGCATACCAATATGTCCTTCGGGCATGGCGGCGCATCAGGGCGGTTCGACTACCTGAAGGATGTCGCGCTGAACTATGCCTTCCTGCTGGCGCTGGAAGGGATGCTGTGATATGGATCAGGGTTGCTCCCTGATCACATTTCCCTCTTCGTCGTACATTACCGTCTTGCCGGTCTGTCCTTCGAATGCTACCAGGAAATGTGTCTGGCCGTCTTTCTTTATCCGGTAGATATCGCCGAGCCTGGCATTGGGGTATTCCCGGCTGATCGCGCTGTTCACCACGGAGGGCATATCTTCCTTCGGGATGGCCACGCCTGTTTTGGTCAGCGTGCCGGCGCTGTTGAATTCGGCCAGGTGTTTGGCGTCGTCCATGGTAAATTTGGCTTTGTAGCTGCCGTCCTTCATTTTCCAGTGCACACCGGAGGCATTCGGATACTGGCTGCTGAAGGCCGTTTTAACAGCCTGCGGGACGTCCTTGTCCTGCACTTTTATTTTCGCCTGGGCATATGCGCCGGGAGCCGAGAAAAGGCTCAATACGGCGATAAGAAGCAGATATTTCATAGCTATAGATTTTTACTGCAGGATTTACAAAAACTGCACCACGGGCGTTTTAAACGGGAGGCGTTATTCCGGCCTTCTAGCAGGGCAGGCCGGTCGTGGCTGGTACCCGCGAGTGGCCCTTCGTACTGCAGTAAGGAACCCTTGAAGTACAATGCCGTATATGAGGAGGGGGATAACCCGGGAATGTAGGGAGTTACCCAGGGACAGATCAGGCATTACCCCGGGTCTTGTATAGCGTAAGCAGCCCGTGTCGTACACGTAAGGTTGGTGTTTCCTGTATTGTAAAAAAAATACTAATTTTAGTTTGTAAGCTACCGGGCACAGCATGGCACGCCAATCGGGACATATAAAACTTGAAGGTACTATCGGCGGTTTGTGTTTTTACCGCCTGGAAGGTGCGTATTATGTACGCCGCAAGAGCTCATTGAGCCGCAAACGGGTGCTGAAAGATCCCTGTTTTGCCCGCAGCCGTGCGGCCGCGGAGCGTTTTGGCACAGCGGTGAAGCTGGCTGCGCAGGTGTACCGCCGTTTGCGTCCGGAAGATAAAGGGCATGGCGTGATCGGCCGGGTGACGGCTGCGGCCAACGGCCTGCTATGTGCCGGTCATGAGCGGGAGGCGGTGCTTTTGCTGCTGGAAAAGCAGTACCTGCCGTACACGGATACGTCGCGTGTGCAATCGCCGGGGCGTAAGGCAATATCCGCTGCGGAGCGCCTTTCCCGGCAGCTTTGTCCGCCAGTTCAGCAGCGGTTACAGCTACAGCGTTTCATTGTGGGATATTATGCCGGGCCGGTCAGCGAAACTGTTGTATGTCCTTTGCCGCGGGGTGCGCCGGTCTGTGTATAAACGCTTTCTTTTTTAGCAGCTGGAGGAAGATGAAGCACGTCTCGTATAGTGCCGAACCCCATGCTGGCAGGTCATTGTTTTTGTCAATTTCTATGTCAGCTTGTAAATAAATTCTTCTATCTCTGCTTGCCGTGCGTTTGCAAAACCTTTGTCCCTGCCGGTTTTTATAAAGCCACATTTTTCTAAAACTTTCTGCGAGCCAAAATTGTCAAACGCAACCCGGCCGAAAATGGGTCTTGTGTGTTCAATGGTCAGCAAGTGTTTAAGTGCTGTTGTCGCAATACCTTTTCCCCAGAAGCTCCTGTCTATCCAGTATGTAATTTCAGCGTCTCCTTCCACTTCAAATTTTGCAATGCTACCGGCAATGGTTCCGTCAACCAAGATTGTCTGCATGTTTATTGTCGGGTCATTCAGATGTTTTGTAAACTTCTCAAAATATGCTTCTTTGTCGGCAGGGTCTTTTGGCGTAAATGCAGCCAGGTAAATGGCCTCCTTGTCAATCTGAAACTGAAAAAGAAATGCCAGGTCGGATATCTCGGTTTGCCTGAGCTTTACTTATCTGTGCTGCATTGCTACTATTCTGTTGTTATCCTTTTGCAACGTCTCTTACCCTAAACGCCTGTTCATAAATATACGGCAAAATGCACGGTGGATGTAGTACACCGGAAAAGCGGGTACGGATTTTATACACATTACTGCAATCATCAGCATCATGTCCGCGATCAACATCAAACAAAGAAAAAAGCTCTCCGATGGCAAGTACCTCCTGGAGCGTATTGATTTCGAAAAACAAAACGGGCGTACCGGGCGATCCGAAGCGCAGCACCGGGAGGTCTATTTTCGTCCCGATGCGGTATCCGTCCTGCTGGCCGATCGCGGGCGGCGGTCTTTTTTGCTGACGCGCCAGCTTCGTCTGCCGGTGTATTTGCACGGGGAGCACGGCGGATATTTGCTGGAAGCCTGTGCGGGTGTTATCGATGAGGGCGAGGCGCCGGAGGACGCCGTCGTCAGGGAAACGCTTGAGGAGACGGGCTATGAGCCGGTCAACCTCAGGAAGATAGGCTGCATGTATGTGTCCCCGGCGTTTTGCATGGAGCGTATTCATCTCTTTCTGGCAGAGATCGACCTGCGCCATAAAAAGCAGGAGGGTGGGGGACTGGCGGCGGAAGGAGAAGAGATCGAGCCGGTCGTTATCTCTTACGAAGAGGCAAGGCAGATGCTGCAGGCGGGTACGATCTGTGATATCAAGACTATGGCATTGTTGCAGCATTTTATGCTGCAGCAGGATGTGTGATGCATCATGGCTTGTATGAGCGGTATTGCCTGCGGCATCCAGTAACGCGCCGTTTGCTGTCGTTTTGTTTACTTTTAAGGAAAATTACCTTATGCCGGAAAGGAAAGCGCACTGGGAAAAAGTCTATGATACAAAACAGCCCCACGAAGTAAGCTGGACGCAGGACATCCCTGAAACATCGCTGCAGCTCATCAGCGGTTTTCATTTGCCTGAAACGGCAAAGATCATTGATGTGGGCGGCGGGGATAGCAGGCTGGTGGACTTTCTGCTTGACCGGGGCTTTTACAACATTACCGTGCTGGACATTTCTGAAAAGGCATTACAGAGAGCGCAGCAGCGTTTGGGGGAAAGGGCGCAACGCGTAAAATGGGTGGTGTCGGACATTACCGGATTTCAGCCAGAGGAAGCCTACGATGTCTGGCATGACCGGGCGGCTTTTCATTTTCTCACCACGCCCGGACAGATAGCAGGCTATATTTCGGTAGCGGATAAGGCGGTCGCCGGCAACGGGTATATGGTGATCGGGACGTTTTCTGAGCAGGGGCCTCAGCAATGCAGTGGACTGGAGGTCAGGCGATATGCGGAGCCGGAGCTGGAGGCGCAGCTGTCGCCGCGTTTTTCGAAGATCCGCTGTATTACGGAAGATCATGTCACGCCGTTTAACACGAAGCAGCATTTTTTGTTTTGCAGTTTCAGGAAGATGGCTTAGCCCGGTGAGCGCTTCACACACCTTCATTTAATTTCATAATGTAAAATAATTTTGACAAAGTCCAGCACCAGCAATTTCTTTTTTACTTCGTTGCTTTCAATATAGTCTTCGATCTGGTATTGTATGGCTAATAGCTTGTTCCTTAACAATCGTTGAGGAGACTGTTTTTGTGCATGAGTAAGGATAAAGTCTTTGAGCACCTGCTCTTTATCTTTATGCCAAATGTATTTAGGCTGTATTTCCTTGTGGGTTGCCATCTGCAAATCTTTAGTGCTATCAATATACTTTGTTCTTCAAGCACCTCAAAATTCAGCCAGTCATGGAAGTGCCTTTTTCGTGTACGAAGCTTAATATTCCGGACAGTCTGGAATATTGAGGAGCTGTAAAACCGGCCCAGACAAATTTAAAGTTCAACTTTGAATTTGTCCAGAGATAATGTACGGGCTTTCTTTAGATTGTCAATCAGCTCATCCCCCGACTGCTCGGATATAAAAACCTCATACAGTGATTTAAGTGTGCCGGCTTTTATCTTCGGTGTTATAGAGAAAAAGAAGAATGTTATTGACGTATAAAGTATCTTTGGAAAATCCAAAGTTGAACTGTTCAGTTTTAAAAGATATAGCTTATGACGGACGTACACTCCCGCGATGTTAGAAGCTATAACATGAGCCGTATTAAAGGAAAGGATACCAAACCTGAAATGCTGGTACGTCGTTTCTTGCATGCTCATGGATTTCGTTATCGGCTTCACGTTAAAGATCTTCCAGGAAAGCCTGATATAGTTTTGGCAAAGTATAAAACAGTTGTATTTATTCATGGCTGTTTCTGGCATGGCCATAAAGACTGTAAGTATTATGTAGTTCCTAGGACCCGAACAGAGTGGTGGTTGAATAAAATTGACAAGAATATAAACAATGATATAAAGAATAAGAAGGAACTCAAAATACTTAACTGGAATATTATCGAGATATGGGAATGTGAGCTGAAAAAGGATGTTATTGAGAAAACGTTTTCGCTCTTACTTGATAAGATTACACAAATAAATTCATAAGGTGGATTTGCCTGTTAAAAATTTATGGACTTTAAAATCAAAAGGCAGTGAAAGCGCTTTTGGCGGTAACGAAGGATATCCTGATGACCCGCAATCTCATTATGTATATGATACAACTGTAAAAAATAACGACAAATTATCAATTGGCGATCTCCTTATCATTGCTAATAAAAAATGGATTATCGGAGTAGCTGAAATTGAAGAAATAAAAATCGAAGAAAATGTTTCTAAAGTCCGTTTTCGGTGCCCAGTATGTCGCACTCAAGAAATTGCAAGCAGAAAGAATCTCCTTCCTAAGTATAAATGCAGAAATAAGCATGAATTTGCCGAACCAGTAAGTGAAGAGATAAGGGTAACCAGATTTACTGCTTATTATGATTCTTCATTTAAATTGATCTCTGACATTGAAACCAGAGTGCTTACTCCATACTATATTAACCACAATCTGTACTACTCTATACAGCGGACCAAGTTATCCTTTCTTCAGGACTACTTACCCCCTTTAGCGGATATTTATCTTGGTACAGATATAAATCAACAGAAAAAAATAAAATCAATAACCTTACCCGATACCCCATATGAGCCTCGTAAAACGGATGAACGAAAAAAAATATTCTTCAACCAACCAGGGAGGGACAGAACAAATTCCGAACTGATTTGTGGGATATTTATGGTACTAATTGTATGTTAACTGAGTGTAGTGTCACGAAAGCTATAGAAGCATGTCATATTAATCCTTACAGAGGTCCGGAAGATAACCATCCCGAAAATGGATTGTTATTAAGAAAAGACTTACATGCTTTATTTGATAATAACCTCATAGGAATACATCCTGATACACTGATTATCCACCTGCACCCATAATTGGAAGGTTCCCACTACGAGGAATTTGCTGGAAGAAGTGTACTGATTAACCATGATACCTTCAGACCGTCAAGAGCAGCAATGATTATTCGTTGGGAAATATTTTGTAATTTCTGCAGAAGTCAGGATTTCCGGTAGCCTTTATAAACTGCCAGAATATCAGTTCCCATTTCCGTCAATTGTTCTGTAAGCGGTTTTTGTTTCTGCAATCTATTGATAATATTCCGTATTGCTCCAATCTGGATGGGAGTTAGTTTTCCTGTCTCTATTCCTGATTGTTCGATTTTTTCCCATTCTTCGATAGAGACAGACAAGAGAAGAGATTCCCGTGCATCGGTCTTATTGCTATTATCGTTAGCTTTTTGAAAGAATTTTCTGATGGATTTGATTTCTATGTTCCAGTCCTTGGGAGAGTTTTTTTTCAATTCCAGCCAGCAGCTTTCGCGTTTTGCCCATTCACTTACCAGAGCATATTCTCCCGGCTTTTTTTCCTGTAAAAACTGATTGACCTTTAGTAATACACTCTTAAGAATATTAGATAGCTCCTCGGGAACAATCTGAAGCTTCCATATGGCTTCCAGATTTATTCTTTCATCAGTATGATAATTCAACCAGGACAAAGCATATGGGACTGCCAGGTATCGCAAGTCCCCCATAGCAAGAGGTTTTTTGCCATATAACTTCTCTGCGGCCTTAAATAAAATAGCGGTAGCTACTATATTCTGAAAATAATAACGCGTGGGTGTCGTTTTCCCTTCCGTTTCAATAAACTGCAGATAGTTCTTCTGGCTACCTCTTGCAACAGAAAATGGCAGCTGATACCATGCATTCCGGAACTTGGCAAATTCTTCTTTTGTTATTACTTGGTGCGGAGGGTTCCGGTCTTTGAATGCTGCTTTTCTGGATGGTGTATGTGCCTTATTTATTTCTTCTTTATATTGGCCTTTCACCCGTTCATAATACCATCTTGTTTGCTGATGACCCGTTACAGGGCTGGCCCAGGTAGTTCTGGATAATTCTTCCAAGGTTATATGAAATGCTTGGTTTGAAGTGAGATCTGTTTCACTTACTTTATTCTGGCTATTGGCGTATTTTGAAATGCGGGAAACAACTGTTTCCATTTTATTGTCATCATGTACCAATGTAATTTTCATTTGTACATACACTTGGCTGAGATCTGCGCGGTCCTTTTTCCGGGCATAAAATATAGAAGATGTTGTCTGTCCTCCGTTGACGATCTGAAGATCTTTGATGTATTTCAGAATTCTGTTCCCTGACTGATTATCCTTTGCAACAGTAAGTTTTGTTGCAGTGGCGGAGATACCATTATTGTAGGCCATAAACATACCAGGTGTCTCCAGAATAGTCTTGCGTATTTCTTTGTTTACCTTCCCAAGATTCTGAAGATACACCCTTACATTTTGTTCCAGGAGACGTGAACCATAAACATCATATAGATCAGCCAACAGTTGTCCTGGTACAATAACAAGATAACTGGTGTAGTCTTCTTCAGACTGCTCAATTGAGAGAAACGGTATCTTTTGCCTGAATTGGCTCGGAATATCAATTTCAATTGGTTCCCGTTTACGTTGTGACGACCATATCTGATAAATTCTTTCCAGGTCCCATATTTCAGTAATTACCGTAACATCACCAAACTGAACATTCTCAACTTTAACACCTTTGCGAACAATACCATCGGTTAACAAGATAATGCGTACCCGTAGTATGCTATCTTTGAAACTATTAAAATTCTGTTGAAATTCGCTTTCCTCGGCAGATTCTTCCTTTTCTCCATAATTCCCGTTATACAAATAGCTCAGATACTTTGAAGCAAGATTAAAGCAGGAAATAATCCTGGATTTTTCTTGTGTATAGGGTTTGCCGTCTCCTTTATAGTCAGAGATGAAAATATCAAGTGTTTCATAATTGTCCCATAGTCCATAACCATTTATCTGACGTAGCCGGTTTCCGATTTTGTTTCTATGCACTATAGTACATACCTGAGTATTACCTGTCTCATTGACATCAGACAGATATTCCATGATCAGTTGGGTAAAGGCAGCCTCCCGGAAGCCGCCTTCTCCTGTTAATCTGATAGAATCAAGGACTTCCTGCGCCAGAAAGGATGCAAAATTATTCAGGTCAGTATTGAAGTGTGACATAGGCTTAATACTCACTTTCATTTTCAGGGTCCTCTTCAGCATCTTCCGGATAGCTGAACAATTCATTGAGGTATACATCATTTACCATGTACGGAAGTGTATCGTCTCCCTCAATTTCAGGCAAACTGATTGCATAACCCGTGGCTGGCAGATCGGAACTACCTCCGAATCCAGCAGGATCTAACAGGTAAATTAGTAAAAGTGCATTTTCGGCTCCGCGATATTTACGGATATATTTTCCAACTGGATTTTTTGGAGCTGCTCCTGATTTGCTTTTCTGAATTGTTTCCTCTTTTGCCTTTGCATATCGTTCATCTGTTTCATCAATGTCAAGGTATTCATGCGGGGGGCTTATGATGTGTGACTTGCGTATGATATAGTTGTCCGGATCCGTTAGGTATACACCATCTTTTTCTTTGCCGGCTTCTTTACGTTCAGTCTTGCCTACCTGAATGGTCTGATTTTCTGTTCGAAGCTCATAGGGAGATTTATCTACGGAATTATCAATCAGTACAACCGTCCAGTTTATCAGATGCCGGTGTTTTTGCTGTCTTGATATATAGGCCCGTACAAAATCAGGACGTATATTCTGTTGTTGTGTGACATAATTTTCCAAAAAGCCATCAATGGTTGTATAAGGTATGTTCTCCCAGATATAGTGCTGGCCCTGCCGGACTTTTCCAGATGAAGTCCCAAGCTTATTTATAAGATTTTTTACGGCATTTAAATTTCTCCTGATAATATCAGGAGACTTGCTGAGTATATAGGTTTCCAGTAGTTGACCGGAATAGCTGAGATTAAGATTTGTAGCTCCTTTTATTTTGGCAGCAGCAGAAATCATTAATATTCCGGGTGCAGATTTCACTTTTAAACCGAAATTATTAGGGGTTCGCTCTGCCAGATCCATAATATCAAACTGCTCCTTTAATTCCTCTGTAGCATTCCCTATATACTGATACCACTTAACGAGTTCGTTTGTAGTAAACACCCTGCATATATCTGCATATCCAGGCCTATAACCAAACCAGCGACCCATCTGAAGCAGTGTATCATAGAATTTTGTTGCCCGTAAGAAATAGCTGATGGATAACCCTTCTAATGTAAGCCCTCTGGAAAGTTTATTGCCGCCTACTGCAATTACGGATAGACCACTCGGATGTTGATTGTAATTTAAGGGTTCAACGTGTTCATAGGATATTCCTTTTTTCGGCCCATGTACTGCCCGCACTTCAATCTTTTCTGCGGCCTCACTGAGAAAAGGAAAGATTTCATCCCAGCTATGTTCTATTAACCTGGGATCTTCATAATCCAATTTAGCTGCAACCTTAGTGGTACGTCCTTCAAACTCTTGTTCCCATACTTTTTTTAACATTTCGGTTATTGTGCCATTTTGATCATAACGAAGTTTATCTTTCAGCGGTTGCAAATACTCATTGATAAGTTTTGCTGTCTCGTTAATCCAGTCAATGTACCAGGAAACATGGACCAGCATCGAATTATGTTCTCTTGCATTTCCTCTTGCAGCCCGGATAGCACAAACTATAATGAAGCATTGAATTGCATATTGCAACGACGGAGGGAGTGCCACCGGTAGCGGATCATTTTTAAGATGCCTCTGTGGTATATAAGGTTCAAAGTCATCAATGATATTGACCATAGGCAACATATCCTCATCTGGATTATCGTCAAGAGCGGTATTGAAGACTTTTGTATAGCCGATATAATTTGATGGAGGAGGAATGTTGATTATAAAGTCTTTTGGAAAAAGATCTTCTCCGAGTTTGAAACGCTTTTCCTGGATAAAAATATCATTACCCGCAGTCTGATTGCGATCCGAAATAAATATATTCGCAAATGGGGTAGCCGTATAGCCAATAAAGGCACTCTGCTCAAACAGCCCTAATGTAGCACGGATATAGCCATTAATTCTTGAAACAAATTCCTTGTCAACATTTATAGAAGCATAATCAGCTTCATCGTCAATAACAAGGAGTGGTATATTCTTTATGACCCGATAATCACCGGCTTCTGTTCCCCTTGCGTGCAGCCAAGCAAGAAGATTTTTTAATACAGTGGGATTTTTCTTTATTACTATTGCGTAGTAATCATTAGTATTGAGAGGCAGATTCCTTAGTGTTGCAGATCTGAGGTCACCATTATCTCCTGTATGGGTAATCGGATGAACCGGAATGCTCTCTCTGTATTTACCAACACCGATAATATTACTGCTACCCGGAACAGAAGAAACGCCGGAAAATCCTTCATCCACACGATATTGTGTCTGCTGGCGGAGGTTCTCATATAAGCCGGTTAGAATAACAATGATACGAAATCCGGCATCCGCCGCTTTGTTAATTAGCCCGATGTAATTACTGGTTTTTCCTGACTGCACATCACCAACAACCATTCCTCTTTTATCCCAGACACCAGGTTTAAGAGGATCTCCGATACGGTTTAGTATATCATCAGTTAAATGATCCAGCTTAGTAATAGTAGTAGCTGCGATTCCTCTCTGATCAAGGTGCTTTTTATATGCTGGCCAGAAACTCCATTTAATTTTCGTTTTTCGCTCTTCTATCCATGCTGTATCAGGTTGTTGATTCTCAAAAATCTGATAAGCCGGATTGGAAATCATATTTTTACTTTCCAATGAAGCTTGTAAAGCCAGCCTATTTAATAGAGCATTCAATTTTTCTGTACCGAAAAAAGTTTCGGCACCTGAAATAGCAGCGTTAAGTGCTCTTACAATCTTTTCAGGTTGCATTTCTTCCTCATCTTCCAGAAACCCCTGAGCAACTGTAGCTACTTTATTTCTGATTCTTTCTCTATCCTTTAATTGTACTTGTTCTTTTTCAAGATCTTCTTTTATTTCCGTAACAAGATCGCCCTGAAAAGCTTCTTTAATTAGCTTCTCAGCTTCGTTGAAATCATCCAAATTCAAAGCAAGCTTAACAGCACCCTGATATAATACAGATCGGGAAAGCACTACGTCAGAATTTTTCAGCAATCTTGCAGCGGCTTTTTCATAATTCAATGCACGTTGAATGTATTTCCAATAATTAAACTGCTCATTTCTCCTATTGGCAAAAAAGGCCATTTCAGCAAAATCCATTGCTTCCTCGTGCCAGATATTGACTTTGCGTATGTGCTCATTCATATTGAACCAGTTAATGTTTTTGGATTGCTGAATTCCACAATTACTGCATAGGCTGGCAACCCGGTATCCGCTGATTTCGTTGTTTGTTTTAATTTCTTTTCCAACCTATTTCTTAGTTCTGCATCAGTACCTTGCATATCTCCGCTTACTTCAACCCTAAGTTTATTTTCAAATGGGTAATCATCCTTCTTCTCACCTACCCAAAAATCAAATCCTGTTCCTTTATAGGAACGTTCCACTTGGTATCCTGTTTGAGTATTAATGAGGATTACAGCAATTCCCATAGCGCCATATTCGAGAGCTTCCTGCAAATCAGCAAAACTATTTCTGCTCAGATCAGTAACTATCAGACGTGATAACAGAAAGGATTCTGCTATCACTCCTTCTACCCGTAAGAGAACCTCCTGTGGATGTGCATGATAATCCAGGCATACTGATGCGCCTTCGGCGAGAAACCCACCATAACGAACAGAAAGTCCGGTACTCCGGCCATCCTCAAGTATGCTAAGGTCAAGTTTTTTCATATTCATGGGATCAGAGTTTCGAGTAAATGCGGGTAATTGCTGAAAGGATCTATAAAGTAAAGTTCTTCTTTGGCTTTCATCGGCGTATAACCCTGGGTTAGAAGACGTTTATAAGTTGTTTGCATCAAAGTGGCTATTTCACTTTCACTAACAGGAAGGGCTGAGCTATTTGGATTATCTGCGTTCAAACTTTCATTCAATATAATTGATGGTATGGGTAAAGTGATTTCCAGTAATCTAAGCAATTTTTCCAGCTCTTTTTTCTGCGATCGTAATTCTTCTGATAGGAATTTAATAAGCGTATGCTGTCTGTTAATCTGAAAATAGGCTCGTCCGTTTTCTTCAATTGTTGTCCAGACAAAATCAAAATGGGATCGTCCGGACTGCCGTTGTTTTTGTTGTCCCCGATGCCTGAAAACATCAACAGCAACTTTCCTTACTCCGGCAGCATAGCGTTTTAGCTCATCTCTGAACATTCTGGGAGGAATTGCCCGTGATTTTCTTATATCAAGCTGCCATGCAAAATCAAGGTCTGCATCAATATCAATCATTATCCTGGCCAGCCGTGTATGTTCTTCTTTTTTAAAAAGCTGCAACCAGTCGCCTGCAACCAGCATACGGTCTTTTCTGTAGATATAAAACCCCTGCTGTGCATTCCATCCCTCTGCTCCTGCTGCGTTTCTCCATACCTCAACGCTTAATTTTTCCTGATGTGGCAGGACATAGCCGGTAACCTTTATCTGATTGTCTGAGAAGTATTCTGTTGGAAAAGATTGGGTAACTTCTTCATTTCGCAGAAATGGATCCCAAGGAGTAACAGCTTGGTCATTAATCCAGAGATTAAGTTTTCTCCCTTCAAGGAAACGATGAAAAACCATTGCAAGATGCCGCTCCGCCTCGCGTACAGTTTCGTAAAATTTAGTTTCGGATATAAGCCTGTTCTCCTGATCGTAAATTACCCTGTCCAGGTTTTCCCACACAACTGTAGTTCCTGCCGGTTGACTTTTCAACCGCTGTAACAATGAGTGATCCGATAAATACTCAAGGACTTCCCATTCGTTGTAATATTCTACATAATCAAGAACCCACGACCTGTAATGAATTGTTTTCTGCTTTTCTTCTTTCGAGATAACAGTAAGATTACGACACTGAGAAAACGAAGCTGTTTTCAATCCAAGCCCAAAACGTCCCAGATCTTCCGGTTTGCGATCTTCCAGTGGATTATGTGTGCCAGGTCTCAAAGCTTCTACCAGCCTCTCCAATGTCATTCCATAGCCATCATCATGAATAGTAATAAATGACTGTTTGTTAGCCCATTTAAAATCCAGCCAAACATTTCTCGCACCTGCTGTAATACTGTTATCTACTATATCGGCAAGAGCGCTGGGCAGATTATACCCTATCGCTCTGAATGTCTCAATAAGCGAAGCAGGATAAGGTGGTACTTTTTCCGCCTTATGCCTTTTCAGACTTTCAAGTTCGGATTTTGATAACATCGGATACCTGTCTGAATAGTTAATTTAATTGTTTCTGCAAGTTTAGCCGCCATAAGTGGAGGAACTGCATTCCCAATCTGTCTGAATGCTGCATTCATTGCACCGGAAAATTCGAACCCGTCAGGAAAAGATTGCAGTCTTGCAGCTTCTCTGACGGATATTGTCCGTGCCTGATTACTGTCATAATGAATATGTGAATAGCTGTCCTTGCCTAAATGAGCCATTAATGTTCTGGCTGGCTGGTCAGCTTCCATTTTACGCCATTTGTTGGGAAATTTCTGCACATCATACGGGGGAACTGTTTCCTTATAAAGTTCTTTGTAGCGATTTGATTTCAAAGAAATGTTCCTGCCTGTACTTTTTTCTTCTTTCCTGATTTTTTGATTCAGAATTTTCTTTGCTACTTCAATTGCCTGAGGATACTGGTCTCCGGGACGCATCTTTCTGAAAATAGGGTAATCACGAGGCAAAAATCTTATAACATTGCCGTAAACAGTATCTCCGGAACGAACCCCCGGCCAGTTACGCATAATATCCTGGTAGTCATTCTGAGGAATACTCGAATAGTTTAATGGCAAATCCAGCTTTTGAGTTCCTCTTTTGATTTTCCCGGCAAGATGCCCTGTCAATAAAGGGAGATCAGATATAGCTTCACTCGCTGTACGCGCAGGAGGAAAGGTCAGATCAGGTTCGGGTGGTGGTACGTAATGTCTGGCAGATGACCCTTCTGCCAAAACATGCTTCAATGCGACATTCCTCGAACCATGATAACCTTTAGGGAGTTTTATATAATGTGTTGGCAAGGGAAACGCTATATCGGCAATTACACTTTCGTGCAGAGCAATCAGAAACATACGTTCTCTCATCTGAGGAATACCATAATGAGCTGTGTTTAGTAAAGTATATCTGCAGTTATATCCTATCTTACCGAGATCATTACATACAAGTTCCGCAATATTTACTCCCCCATAATTAAGCATATCGGGAACATTTTCCATTAATATGGCTAAGGGAGCTAACAATTTTACATAAGAGAGGTATTGTTTGTAGAGCTGGCTTCTTGGATCATTTAAAAAGGCCTGTTCATTACTGAATGTCTGCCGCAATTTGGCCCGTCCTATTCTTGTAAAAGCCTGACACGGGGGCCCCCCAATGATCACATCTATCTGATCTTTTGAGCTGCCCTCCAGTCCAATCTCTCTGAACAATAGTTCCGGATCAGTTGTTTGTATATCCTTTGGACGGGCATGTTGAGCAAAAAAAATATCTTCTTTGTGAAAGTTAATAGCATGAGAACGGGCAGCCTCTTCGTCCAGTTCTATACCAGCAACAATTGAGTAGCCAGCTTTTTTAAAGCCCAGCGATAACCCTCCACAACCAGAGAACAGGTCTAATAGTCTTAACTCTTCTCCTCTGATCTGTCGTTGTATTTTTTGTTGAATGTGAGTATTAGATATGTTAGGCACAAAAAAACATTTTAATGCTAAGCAGAACTGAAGTCAAATTTACTATTTCAAGAAACATTTTTCCTTTCTGCTTTTTTTGTTTCTGGCTATAATCATTCAATGTATCCGTTATTGCCTGTCTCTTGCATTTTGAAGTTGAGCTTCGAAAACTTCTGATTGTATTTGTTCTGCATTGAGAAAATCTCTGTTGCTACTGCTTGGTTCAAAGCTGACTACCTCTATTTCATAAACTTCAGATTGGTTGTTCTCTTGTCGTCTTGTAACTATAGTATGATTATAATCTTCATCGAGTTTTCCAAATATCTGATGAGATAAGGCGTCTTTGGTGATATCAATACGATAATAATGCGGGAATTTCATCTTATGGGCTTCCAAAAACTCTATTGTATTGTCGAAAATCACCTTAATTCTGCCCTCAATTTCTCCCTTATTATCCTGGGTAAAAGCTCTTCGAATACCGTCTGCAATATCTTCGGTTCTTACAAGATCACCTTTATTCAACTTCAGTGCGTATTCACTTTGCCTTATTTCACCATCCCCTGTTTTGTAAGGTACATCATACAATTTTGTATGCTCTTCAAGCAAGGCATCAATATTGCCTAATGTTTTTGCGTGTCTAATTGCAGATTCATCTAAAACGCACCCAGCCCAACTCATTTTTTCTGCCTTTTCATAAGCGGTTACTAATACTTTGCCGTAAATCATATTAAACATATATTTTCCACCTCTCATATTCTCTTGGTCAAATGGTTTAAACCATATATCTCCATAGGCTATACAACCTCTGCTTGGAAAATCAAGACATACATTAAAATGATTGTATTTAAAGGACACTCGTAGAATTTCCTCAAAATCTTGCATTGTAACTCCATTACTCCAAAGTACAACGGTATCAGAAAAGGTCAAACAATTGAGTGTAGACTGACTGATGTCATTGATGAGGCGCCCGGTACGCGTGCTTGTCAGTGGGGGGCGATCCAGAGATAATGCCGCTTCTATATTTCTTCCAAAATGATTTGTTCTACTATTCAAACACTCTGGTGTATTGTTTTCAATAAATTTCTTATAACCCAACAGATCAAAATATGCTAAGAAAGCCGGCATGAATATCCTCCTTTAATTATTGTCTTAAAGGTATAATTTTTCAAAACTATTCCGGATAGTTGTTATAGCATGCTTGTCCTCCTTTGTAAATGAGAGACCCTGGGTTTCCATAATTTTTTTCCTTCCTCTGTTTCAAAAAAAATTCTTTCCGGACTTTTTTATAAACGGAACTTTTCGTTACTTTACACTCAGATACAACGAGTTGTGTCGCGTGACGCGTCACAAAGCATAAATGGCCGTTTACTTAGAATCTCGTACTGAAAACTGGCACTTTTCAAACCAAGAGAGATTTATGAGTGAATAGTCCACGACCCGGGCGTGGATTCACTTATTCTTGGTTAGGTATGCCAGTACCTCAGTACGTAAGTTGAGTTCCACGCCCTTTTTATCTCCATAAAAAGGCGCACCTCACCTTATTGCCCGCGGTACCGGCCGGCAAAGATTCTTCATTCCAGGTTTTACAGCTTTCCAGCCCAGGGGGCAACGGCCCTCCCGCCGTCGCGCGCGGTCATGGCGTTGCTTCGCTCTGCTCGCAAGGACAGCTGTGTATTTTTCCAACATCTTAAAACAAAAACAAAATGAAGAAGCTCAAAAGTTCAACCGATCATTTCACAGGCAGGGAACGTCATGCCCTGCACCATATCAAAAACCGTCTGGCGGGTCTGCTGCAGCCGCAGCTGATCCTCTACCTGGGGAGCCTGGCGACGACGACGCTGCGCCGGCACCAGTCGGCCGTAACGCGTCAGGCGACCGACTTCCGGTTCTCGTGCGAGCTGGTGGTGGTGCTGCCCTCCGGGTCACCGTTGCTGAGCGACCGTTCGGGCTTGCGTGTGGTGGAAGGGCAGCTGGGCGCGCTGGGCGATGTGCGTCTGCTGGCGCTGTCGGCCGAAGGGCTGGCGTCGGCGTTGCAGTCGGGTCGTCACCCGCGGCTGCAGCTGCACGGGGATGCGATCGTGCTGTATGAAAAAGACCATACGCTGCA
>Ga0206101_1000096_pt1 | contig 23995 bp, 17 predicted proteins | sample 1B0metagenome_FD_148613 | JGI IMG/M metagenome (GOLD analysis project Ga0206101, IMG submission 148613) | Enriched microbial communities from leaf-cutter ant dump, University of Wisconsin, Madison, United States - 1B0 | ecosystem: Environmental > Terrestrial > Nest > Insects nest > Nest dump... | reverse complement strand
TATGGTATTTCGTCCACACGCTCGCGCCGTTCGTGGAGAACAGCAGCGAGCCGGTCGCCGGATCGCACACCGTAGTCATCCCTTCGCGCAAAACGAACCCGGTCTGCAAAGCCACAGGCGTCGCGGGATTGAAGTCAACGCCCGCATGGTTGCCGAAGAACCAGATATTGTTCTGGTTTTGTCCCGACAGGGTGCCGGCGAAGCCGGTCAGGGTAACGGTGCAGAGCAGTATGTATGACAGCCATTTGCGCATAGCGCCAGGGTTTCGGTTATTTCTTCATTAAGGAGCGGATGTCAATGACCCGTCATTTCGGGCGAAGTGAAACGGAGCAATCTCCTGTTGAAGGGAATATTCCTCCGAAGAGGAGATTGCTCCATTCCGCTACGCTCCAGTCGAAATGACGTTACGGGACATCCGCTGTTTTTTCATGGTGATAAGACATCAGCGATGCTCCTTCCTTATTTTTTCCACCTGCAGCAGGTTACCTGCATCATCCGTGATCTTCAGGATATACATGCCCGGCGCGAGCGTGCTGATGTCCATCTCCATTGCATGCTGCTGCCGGCGCACTTCCTGCCCGGCGATGCTGCTCAGCGACAGGCTTACCCTGCCGGCATACGGCGCTGCAATGTACAGCTTTCCTGAAGCGGGATTGGGATACACGCGCACTGCCGTGTTGCCGGCAATGCTCCCGACGCGGTTGCTCACTTCCACCTGCTGCGCTGCAGACATGCCGGTGCAGCCGTTGGAGTCGGTCACGGCAACGGTATAGCTGCCCGACTGCGTCGCGGTATGGGTGGCGCCGGTGGCCTGCGGGACGGCGTTGCCGTCGAGGTACCATTGCCAGGAGGTATAGCCTGCGCCGGTGCTCAGCTCGTTGCCGTTGACGGTGATGGCCGGCGTGGGCAGGGGATATTCGGCGATCGCCAGCGACAGAGACGTGTCGGCGCACTGGCCGCTGTTGGCGACGACGGTATAGCTGCCTGTCTGGCTGACGTGCAGCAGCGTGTCGTTGGCGGCGGGGATGTCCGCGCCGTCCTTCTGCCACTGGTAGCTCATGCCGGGATACACCTTCGCCATAAGCGTGAGGCTGTCGCCGGTGCAGTAGCCGTTATGTACCGGCGGGACGATCTCCGCGAAGCCGGTCGCCACCGGCGCGGGGATAGCAGTACCCGTAAACTGCAGCGCCCCGGCATCCGCAAGAGCAGGACGCGCCACGCCATCACGGTCTGCCGGCACTTCCGGCAACGCCGCCGCACGCTCCTTGGCATAGGAGGCGCCGGCAGGCGCATAGAGATCCAGGGCGCCGGTAGCTGCGAGATTGTCTTCCGTGAAGGAGTTGCTTTCCTGCGGCGACATGAACTTCTTCCAGTCGCTGCACGGCGTGTTGAAATCCGCGTCCGGCACAAAGGCATTGGTCAGCGCAGTAGTGTCCGCGCCTTCCGCATAGAGATAAGCATGCCGGGGCGTGGTGTTCACATACCATACGTTCCCGTTCATCGTCGTCAGGTTCGCTGGCACGGTGCCCGCCCCGCCGGCATCCCGGCACAGGGCGGCAGCATAGCCCTTGCCTGTGGGCACGGCGTCCACGCTGACGATATTGTTGCTGATGTCCACCCCGATCGGTGTGCCGTTAAAGAAGATCCCCGCTACTCCGAAGCTGGTGCCCGTGCTTGCCGCCGGGTGCAGCCGCAGCGTGTTGTGCCAGACATTCAGGAACGCCCCGCCCAGCAGCTCTATGCCGGTAATGGCCGGGTTGGCGCCGGAGGCCGGCGTCTCCAGGTCGCTGATGATGTTGTTATATACGGAAACAGACAGGCCGCCTGTCCCGATGGCAATCGCCTTGACGGAAGAGCTGGCGCCGCTTGTGGTAATGTTCCGGAGGATGTTGTTGAAGACCCGCACCGTATCGCCTGCGGCAATCTGGATACCTTTTACATTTGCGCCGTTGTCGCTGCAGGAGTCGATCCGGTTGCCGTAAATATCCACCGTCTGTCCGGTGGCGGCCTCAACGCTGATGCCGATGCCGTTGTTCAGGCGGGTATTGCTGATGACATTGTCGAAGATACCCGAAAATCCGCCTGCATGCCGCCCCAGCCTGGAAGCGATAATGCCGTTCACCTGCAGGCTTGTCCCCGCAGCGCCCAGGTCGCCGAACCGGTTGCCGTAGATGAACTTGGCAGGGTAAGGTGCAGCAGCAGCGCCGGCATTATCATAAATGGGCTTGAAGATATTGTTGGTCGTCATGTTGGCGAAGATGCCGGTAAGCGTATTCCCGGCAATGGTATCGCGGCTGGTGCCCGCAGCGGCGCCGGAGTTATAGATGCCGTAGAATATCGGGGCTTTGCCCGCACCTCCCGTCAGCTTCAGCGTCATCCCGCCGCTGATCCGGTTGTCGCGGATGACAACACTGCCGTTGTCCGGGACAGCATTGGTATTCCGGATAATGAAGAAATCCCAGGAGTTGATCCTGCTGGCGGCAAAGATATTGCCGCTGATCACCTCGCGCAGCACGTTCCCGTTATGATAAATGAATGCGAAGCCTTTGCCATAGCCGCCCTTTGCGGTGATGGTATTGCCGGAAACGGTGACAGACGGCGTTGCGCCGCTGTCAACCTCCGTCCGTATCGGGTAGAAGTCCGCCTTGCTGGCGAGGCTGTCCTGCTCCAGCACGATGGTATTCCCCGAGATCAGGACGGCGGAGCCATGCGCGGTATCGTGATAAATGCCGTGCAGCGCGCCGGCCAGGTTAAGGCTGCCGCCGCCGGCCAGGTTGTCAACCGTGTTGTTAAGGACAGAAGCATTATTCTGGTACACCAGGTAAATGCCGCTGACCACATCCGTGACAACCCCGGTCGTCCTGCCGAAATTGCGGACGACGTTCCCGTCGGCGCCGGTACCGCCGATGATATTGTTCTGGTCATACAGATGCGTGCTCGCCGGCGCCGCGTTATACCCTTTCAGCTCGATCCCCGTGCAGACATTCTGGATGGTATTTCCCAGGAACATATTGTCGCTGTTGGCGTCGCCGTCGGCCGTGACCGCCAGCGGCGCGGTGCTGGTGGCGGTGTGGTTGCCGGCATGGATGCCCGCGGCGCCGGTATTGCTCTTGTTCAGGGTAATGACCGCATTTTTGATCGTGACATGATTGCAGCCGTTGAATGGCGCGCTGCTGCTGTATTTCACCAGGGCGTATCCCCATTCCATCTGCTGCGTCTCATTGGTATTGCTGCTGTTTTCCGCCAGGTCAACGCCGTCAATCGTGACATAGTCGGCGCCGGCGATCTTGAAGATGCCGTCGGTAGTGCCGGTGCCGGGTGTAAATGCGGTGATCCGCGGGTTGGCGCCGGTGCCGTTCTTCCGGATGGTCAGCGTCCGTGAAGCGCTGAGCGAGACTGCCCCGCTGTGGAGCGTGCTGCTGCCGAGCAGGATGCCCCCGGCCGGCGCCGTCTCGGTATGACCGGCAGCAACGTTGATGGTCACCGCAGTGCTGAGCCCCTGGCTGTTCAATGCCGACACCGCGGCCGCTATCGTGGCATAATCGCCCGGAACGGTCTTGACACCCGACAGCTGCGCCGTAGCGCGGGTCGTATGAAAACAGCCGGCAATCGCAATGAGGTAGATGATTTTCTGCATGTATATAAATTTGAATTGGTTAACGATAGGTGCGAAGACAATACTTTGTATAATCAAAGTTATCGGCTTTGCCAGCCGTGCATTAGGGTGATTTCACGGGTATTTATTTTTATTAAGTATTTTTTGGTAACTTGTTTGTATAACCATTGCCGGGCAGGCGCTGGCGTGCCCGTTTGATCTGTTATGAGGAAATGCCGGATCTTATTTGTGTGTCTGCTGTTGCTGCCGGGTATGCTGCCGGCGCAGCAGGTGCTGCAGTATCCGGAAAAAGACCGCGGCGCTTCCCGTCTTTCCGTCCCCTACGATACCGGCAGGATCAGGGATATGCTGCAGTCGGCGGCATCCGTCCGGACCGCTTTCCCCGACAGCGCCATCCGCATACTCCGGCAGGCAGCGCGGCAGAGCGCCGCTGCGGGATATGCAAATGGTCTTGTCCGGGCGCTGATCGCGCTGAGCAATACCTATGTCCACACAGGCGCCTACAACCAGGCGCTGGAAATATTGCAGGAGGCCGTCCCGCAGAGCATGGGCGCCGGGCAGCAGCGCTACCTGCCCACATTATACAATAACCAGGCAAGCCTGTACCGGACACTCGGGGATTATGAGCAGGCAGCCCGCTGCTATTACCAGGCGATCCTGCTGTCGGAGAAATTTGCGCCGGCTATGTCGCGCGGACTGATCTACAGCAATCTGTCCACCGTCCTGCTGCAGCTCGGCCGCGTGGACCAGGCGTTATATTACCTGGACAAAGCGGAGGCGGTAAGCCGTCATGAAAAAAACTTTGAGCTGGCGGCGAGCGTGCTGATCCACAAGGGTGTATTTTATGTGGAGCAGCGCGACTGGGAGAAAGGGCGGCTGTACTTTCAGACTGCGCTGGAGATGGGGCGGAGGCAGACTGCGCCTGCGCTGCGCGAGATCGCTGTGGAGCTCTGCCATACCGCGCTGGTCAACCTGGGACAGTATTATCAGCTCAGGGAGCAGCCGGTGCTGGCGCTGCCGTACCTGAAAGAAGCGGTAGCCCTTAATGACAAGGTGAACGCCTATCACCGGAATACCGCGCTTACCGTCCTGGGACAGGTATATTACCGGCTGAAAGATTACCGGCATGCGGAATATTACCTGACGGCGGCGCGGCGGGAGGCTGCATCGCTTTTCCTGACCAACGACCTGATCCAGTCTTACAGGACGCTCGCCGAGCTGTATGCGGCGACAGGCCGGACGGCGGAGGCATTTGCCACACAGCAGCAGTACATGACCCTGAAGGACAGCGTGGAAAGCCGGGAGGTCATCAGCAGCATCGCCCGTCTCGAAGCGCGGTACCGGGTGGCGGAGAAAGACAAGGCGCTCATACAGAGCCAGCTGCGGATCGCCCGGCAGGAGAAGAACCTGGAGCGGCAGAAGAGCTGGATGCTCGGCATTGCCGCCGGCGCGCTCATATCCGTGATCCTGCTGATCGGCGTATATCGCAATAATCGCCACAAGCAGCGCCTGCAGGCGGAGAAAATCCTTAACTTACAGCAGGAACAGGAGATCGGCAAGCTGAAAGCGATGATGCAGGGAGAAGAGCAGGAACGGGCGCGTATCGCGCGGGAGCTGCACGACGGGATCGGCGGCATGCTGGCGGCGGTGAACATCAACCTCGGCACCCTGCAGCAGCAGCACCGGACGCTGGCAGGTATCGAAGACCTCGACCGTATAGCGGCCATGCTGCGGGAGACCGCCGCGGAAGTGCGGAAATCGGCGCATAACCTGATACCCGACAACCTCGTGAAATACGGCCTCACCGAAACGCTCCGCCTGTACTGCGACCAGGTCAACGCCGGCAGGTTGGTGCAGATAGACCTGCAGTGCTACGGCCCGCTCGACAGCATGGAGCAGTCGCTGACGCTGACCATATACCGGATGCTGCAGGAGTTCATACAGAATATCGTCCGCCATGCAAAAGCCAGCCATGCCTCCGTACAGCTCCGGCTGCAGGAGCACGAGCTGTGCATTGTCATAGAAGATAACGGCAAAGGCTTTGACCACGATACGCGCGACGCCGGCATGGGGCTGAAAAATGTGTATGAGCGCGTACAGGCGCTGCAGGGGCATATCTCGATAGAATCGGTAAAAGGGAACGGCACCATCGCCTTCGTGGAGCTGGACCTGCGCAGGTTTAACGCGGCAAATATACCCGTCTGATCATGGAACAGCAGCATATGCAGATCAGGATCGCCATAGCGGACGACCACCCGATGATCATTGACGGGTTGCAGAACATGGTGCGCAACTACCCGCACCTGACGCTGACGGGCGCTTACCCCGACGGCGCGACATTGCTGGAGGGCATCGGGCAGGATACGCCGGACGTGCTGCTGCTCGACATCCAGCTCCCGGATCATACGGGCGACCATCTCGCGCCGGTGATCCTGAAGAAATACCCGGACATACGCATCCTGATCCTCACCAACCTCGACAGCACGCTCTCGCTCTACAATATGATGCGCCTCGGCGTCAAAGGCTATGCCCTGAAGACCACGGACCAGAAGACGCTGATCCGCGCCATCGAGACCGTGTACCGTGGCGGGGAATTCCTCGAGCCGCCGCTGCAGGAGCGCCTCTACCAGTTCACACGGCGGATGAAGAAAGGCTCCGCCATAAAGCCGACGCTGACGCCGCGGGAGAAGGAGATCCTGCAGCTCATCATCAACGGCGATACCGGCCAGGAGATCGCCGACAAGCTGTGCATCGGCTTCCGCACCGTGGAGCATTACCGGGAGAATATCCTGCTCAAGCTGGACGTAAAGAATACCGCCATGCTCGTGAAAAAGGCGCTGACGCTGGGATTGGCGGAATAAACATAAAACGTATAACTTTGAAATGATGAACATCCCAACGCAATATCTCCCCGTCATGCCCTACCTGATCCTGCGCGATGCGCAGGGCTTCCTTGATTTTTCCAAAGCGGTCTTCGGCGCGCAGGAGCAGCTGATCGTGCCGGCGGAAGGCGGCCGCGGCATCATGCACGGCGAGCTGCGGATACACGACGCCGTGATCATGTTCGCCGGCGCTACGGACGACTGGAAAGAAAAATCAGCAGGCATGTATATCTATGTCCCCGAAGTGGATAGCGTCTATCAGGCGGCGCTGGCCCGGGGCGCCCGCAGCCTGATGGCGCCGGAGAAAAAGGAATACGGCTATACCGCCGGCTTTGAAGACCCATATGGCAACCAGTGGTGGATCGTGGAGGGGTGATGTTTATTGTCATGACAAAATTGCCTTTCAGACGTTTGGCGGGCATTTTGCTGTGCTATACAATAAAATATAAGCGATGGAAGTGTATATGGGCTATTATGTGCTGGCGGGGATCATGCTCCTGGCAGGCATGATCGTGAGCGGGCGCCTGAAGAGCAAATTCCGTGAATACAGCGAGATCCCCCTGCAAAACGGGATGAGCGGCAAGGAGGTGGCTGAGAAGATGCTGCAGGATAACGGCATCCATGATGTAAAGGTGATTTCCGTGCAGGGCTTCCTGAGCGATCATTACAACCCTATGGAGAAGACGGTGAACCTGAGCCCCGACGTATATGCCGGCCGGAGCATCTCTTCCGCCGCCGTGGCCGCCCATGAATGCGGGCACGCGGTGCAGCACGCCACGGCGTACAGCATGCTGATGCTGCGCAGCAGGCTGGTGCCGGCGGTGCAGATAGCCACCACCCTGTCGCAGTGGGTGATCCTGGCCGGGCTGGGGCTGATGTTCGGCCGCGGCAACCAGATGCTGCTGCTTGCCGGCATCGTCCTGTTCGCCGTCTCCACGCTGTTTTCGCTGATCACGCTGCCGGTGGAGTACGATGCGAGCCGCCGCGCGCTGCGCTGGATGGAAAACACGGGGCTGACCAGCCGCCGCGAGCACGACCAGGCCGCCGACGCGCTGAAGTGGGCGGCACGTACATACCTGGTCGCCGCCGTCAGCTCGGTGGCTACATTGCTGTACTATATTCTGATATTTGTAAACAGGAGCAGTGACCGGTAAAGGTCCCATCCTGATCTTAAACGCATAAAAAACGGCGTATGACAGTAGAGCAATTATATACCAGCTGTCTCAGCGAAGCGGCATACTTCATCAGCAGCGACGGGGAAGCCGCCGTGGTAGACCCTTTGCGGGATGTGGACCGTTACCTGCAGCTGGCAGCAGAAAAGGGGGCGAAGATCAAATATATTTTCGAGACGCATTTCCATGCCGATTTTGTCAGCGGTCACCTCGACCTCGCTGCCAGGACCGGCGCCACGATCGTCTACGGCCCGCAGACCGAGGCGAATTTCCCTTTCCACCGCGCGGCGGACAACGAGGTGTTCTCCGTCGGCAGGCTGAAGATACAGGCCATCCACACGCCCGGCCATACCTTGGAGAGCACCTGCTACCTGCTGCATGACGAAGCGGGCGCGCCTTACTGCATTTTTACGGGCGACACCTTATTTGTAGGCGACGTCGGCCGCCCTGACCTGTTCAGCGGCAACCGCTCCAAGGAAGAGCTGGCGGGGATGCTGTACGACAGCCTGCAGCAGCGGATCAGGCCGTTGCCGGGACATATCATCGTTTATCCCGCCCACGGGCCCGGCTCCGCCTGCGGCAAGAACCTGGGACCGCAGACGTACAGCACGATCGGCGAGCAGCGGGAGCGCAATTATGCGCTGCAGGAAACGGACAAGGAGACCTTTGTTAAAGACGTGACCTCCGGGCTTACCGCGCCGCCGGCATATTTCCCTTTAAATGCCCGCATCAACAAAGAAGGCTACGCCCGCCTCGACGAGGTGATGCAGCGGTCGCTGAAAGCGTTGTCTGTCGCGGACTTCAGGCAGGCGGTGGCGGAAGGCGCCTGGATATTGGACACGCGGCCGTCCGCTGTGTTTACGGAGGCGTTCGTGCCCGGCTCCGTCAGCATCGGCCTGGACGGCCGTTTCGCGGAATGGGCGGGGATACTGCTGCCCTTTGACCAGCCGCTGGTGCTGGTGACCGAGCCGGGGCAGGAGGAGGAAAGCATTATCCGCCTGGCGCGCGTCGGCATTGACCAGGTCAGGGGCTTCCTCGACGGCGGCCTCGCCGCGTGGCGGCAGGCGGACGAGCCGGTGGACATGATCATAGACATCGAGCCCGAAGAGCTCGCGATGGACATTCCCCACGACCCCAGGTTGGAGATACTGGATGTGCGCAAACCTTCGGAATACGACGCGGGCCATGTGCAGGGCGCTACCAACGTCCCCCTGGACACGCTCGCCGACGTCGGCAACATCGCCATGATCGAGCCGGACAACAACCTGTACCTCCATTGCGCCGGCGGCTACCGCTCCGTGATCGCCGCCTCGCTGCTCAAGCGCCAGGGATACCACAACCTGCGCAATGTGCTGGGCGGGTTCGGGAAGATAAAGCAGGTGAAAGAGATGCCGGTGGTGAAGCCCGGCACGGCCTGAAGCATGCCGGCATTGACTATCAGCGCATAACTCCGCTGCGGGAAACATATTATCTGCCAGCTGTCTGCAAAACGGACGGCTGTTTTTTTATGGCACAATATTTAACCCGCAATAGGCATCGTGGATTTCAATACACAGTGCTATGAGAATTGCGCAGATACCGCCATTGTATGAATCCGTGCCGCCCAAAATGTATGGCGGCACGGAAAGAGTTGTGTCCTATCTCACGGAAGAGCTGGTGCAGGCAGGTCATGAGGTGACCCTGTTCGGCACGGGCGACTCGGTCACCGCCGCTACCCTGCATCCTGTGTGCGACCGGGCGCTCCGCCTCAGCAAGGAATGCGGCGACCCGCTGGCCTGGCATATCCTGCAGATGCAGACCGTCATGGAGCACGCCGCGGCGTTCGACATCCTGCATTTTCATAACGACTACCTGCACTACCCGTTTTCAAAGATGGCGGGTTATCCCAACGTAACGACCCTGCACGGCCGGCTCGACCTGCCGGAGCTGGGGTATATCTATGAGAAATTTTCCACCCTGCCGGTAGTGTCTATCTCCAACCATCAGCGGATACCGCTGCCCGGCGCCAACTGGGCGGCGACCATCTACCACGGCCTGCCGCGCGACCTGTACCACCTTGGCGACGGCGATGGCGACTACCTCGCCTTCCTGGGGCGCATCTCGCCGGAGAAGCGGCCGGACCGGGCAATTGAGATCGCCATACGCGCGGGGATAAAAATAAAGATCGCCGCGAAGATAGACCGCGCAGACCGGCAATATTATGAAGAGACGATCCTGCCCCTGCTCGATCATCCGCTCGTGGAGTTTATCGGCGAGATAGGAGAAGACAGCAAGGATGCATTCCTCGGCAATGCCACGGCGCTGCTGTTTCCCATAGACTGGCCGGAGCCTTTCGGCATTGTGATGATCGAGGCGATGGCTGCCGGCACGCCGGTGATCGCGTTCGGCTGCGGCGCCGTGCCGGAGATCATCACCGACGGGGAGACGGGCTATATCGTCAATTCCGTGGATGCCGCCGTGCAGGCGATAGAACGGCTGCACACATTCAGCCGCCGCCATTGCCGCGCCGTCTTTGAAGCGCGCTTCACCGCAACGGTCATGGCAGAAAACTATGTAAGGCTGTACGAGACGCTGATCCCGGGAAAGCCGCGCGTGTACAGGCTCGACGGCCGGCAGACAGATACCAGGCTCATCCCCGTCCCGGCCATCAGGCCCGTGAGCGCGCCGGCAGTCTGAGCATTGTCCGTTACATTTACCGAAACAGGCACCGCATGAGCAACAGTCAGGATATCATCCAGGTCGAAAACAGATACTATATCTCGGTAAACTCCACTTATGCCGACGACCGGGTGCGGATACTGAACCATGTAGACACCTTCGGTATCTTCGACCGCTGGGGCGATATAAAGCAGATCGGCGAGGAGGTGCAGGGCATCTACCACAGGGGCATGCGCTTCCTCAGCGACCTGGAATTCCGCATCAACGGCTTCCGCCCTTTGCTGCTGAGCTCGGCGGTGAAGGAGGCCAACGAGATCCTTTCCGTGGACCTGACCAACCCGGCCATGCCCAACGGCAAGACAGACCGGTTCATTCCCAAAGGGCTTTTGTATATCGGCCGCAGCAAGTTCATCCGCAACGGCGCCTGCTTCGAGGAGATCATTTTCAATAATTACGGTCATGAGGCCTACGCGTTTGAGGCCACCCTCGAGTTCAACGCCGACTTCCGGGATATCTTCGAGGTGCGCGGTATCCGCCGCGACCGGCGGGGCGAGATCTACGAGGTGAAGCACCTGCCGGACAACCGCGTGCTGATCTGCTATGAAGGGCTGGACAAGGTGAAGCGCTTCACACGCCTGCAGCTGTGCCGCAAGCCCGACAGCTGGGAGCAGCACAACAAGGCCGTGTTCCGCATCCTGCTGGAGCCGCATGAGCGCATGGCGTTCGAATACACGCTGCAGTTCCTGACCGGCGACGAGGAGAAGGAAGGGCTGGACTTCCGCCATGCGAAAGAGCTGCTGGAGCGGGAGGTGCAGGAAGGGCAGAAGATCATCGCCCATGTCACCACGTCCAACCAGCAGTTCACGCAGTGGCTCGCCCGCGCCCGCGCCGACCTGCAGTCGCTGCTGGCGGAGACGCCTTCGGGAAAGTATCCCTACGCGGGTGTGCCGTGGTATAATACGGCCTTCGGCCGCGACGGCATCATCACCGCCCTGCAGACGCTCTGGCTCGCCCCGGATATTTCGCGCGACGTGCTCCGGTTCCTCGCCGACACCCAGGCCACGGAAGAGAATGCCTACCGGGACGCGGAGCCCGGCAAGATCGTCCACGAAGTGCGCAGCGGCGAAATGGTGGCGCTCAACGAAGTGCCCTTCGGGCAGTACTACGGGTCGGTGGACGCTACGCCTTTGTTCGTCGTCCTCGCCGGCGCGTACTACCGGAGAACGGGCGACGCAGCATTCATCCGGCAGCTGTGGCCGAACATAGAAGCGGCGCTGCGCTGGATTGACACCTGCGGGGATATTGACGGCGACGGGTTCGTGGACTACCACCACAAAAGCGTCAACGGCCTGTTCAACCAGGGCTGGAAGGATTCCCACGACAGCATCTCCGACGAGCATGGCAACCTGGCTGAGCCGCCGGTAGCGCTCTGCGAGGTGCAGGGCTATGTGTATGATGCGAAGATGTGCGCCGCTGTGCTGGCCCGCGTGCTGGACAACGACGCGCGCGCTGAAGAGCTGGAGGAGCAGGCCGCTGAGCTGAAGAAAAAATTCAACGAGCAGTTCTGGGATGAAAAGCTCCAGATGTATGTGCTTGCGCTGGACGGCAGGAAGCGTCCCTGCCGCGTGCGCGCTTCCAATGCAGGGCATTGCCTGTTCTCCGGCATTGCCGACAAGGACAAGGCGGCGCTGGTAGCCCATGAGCTGCTGCAGCCGGATATGTTCTCCGGCTGGGGCATCCGCACCCTCAGCACATACGAGCAGCGGTACAACCCCATGTCGTACCACAACGGCTCTGTATGGCCGCACGATGTGGCGCTGACCGCCAGGGGCTGCTCCCGCTACGGGCTGGACGCCCAGATGCTCGAGCTCACCGCCGGCCTGTTCGACGCCTCGCTGTTCCTCGAGCTGCAGCGCCTGCCAGAGCTCTTCTGCGGCTTCACCCGCCGCCGCGGCGAAGGTCCCACCGACTACCCCGTGGCCTGCTCGCCGCAGGCATGGTCGGTAGGCGCCGTATATATGCTGCTGGAAGCCTGCCTCCATGTGGACATCGTCGCCGAAGAGAAAAAAGTCTACTTCCGCAACCCCGTCATGCCCGCACATACGGATATGATTGATATCCGTAACCTCCGCCTCGGCAACGGCTACGCCCGCATCCAGCTCTACTGCGAGCGCGAAGCCGTAGGCCTTAAGGTGCAAAGCTGCCCCGAAGGCTGGCAGGTGCTGCTGGTGACAGCATGAAAAAAGAATTTCTATATAAATTTCTTTTTCTGGAAATTGATATAGATATTTGCCCTATGAAACAGCATCTTCTTTACGGCGTTGTCCTTGCTCTTTTTCTGCCGTATATCGCCCCCGCACAGAGAATGCTTGGTGTCTCCACCGACAACTGGAGCAGCACCCGCCAGCTATACCTGAACCCTGCAGCCATTGCAGATCAGAAGAATAAGTTCACCGTTGACCTGTTCTCCGTAAATGCAGGCTTTGATAATAACCTTGCCGGCATCATGCCCGGCAAGGCGGTCAACCAGTTTACCTCCGGCGACAGCGTCAATGTAGGCGACTTCCTTTCCTTTTCCGGCAGGGACAAGTTCAACATGATGGCGCCCAGCATAGAAATACGCGGTCCGGGCGCGCTGGTCCGCCTGCATAAGAACCATACGATAGCGCTCACCACGCGCATCCGCGCGGCGAACCAGCTGCAGGGCTTCAGCCAGAAGTTTTACCGCTCCCTTACGGACGTGGACTTCAGCAAGGAAGAGAACAGCTACGCGCTCAGCACCGGCAAGTTCGACTGGACGGTGCATATGTGGAGCGAGATAGGGCTGAGCTATGCCGCTACGGTATGGAACAGCGGCCCCCACCGGCTGAAGGCGGGCGGTACCATCCGTTACCTCGGCGGGATCGGCTACCTGAATATCAACTGTAAGAACGTGGATGTAAGCTACTTCGGCGGTCGCGACTCCATCCAGGTGACCCATACCAACATCGCCGTCAGCAGCAATATGGTGAATGACGACGACATCATTTCCGGCATGTCCAACGGCGATTTTGTCAACCGTTTCTTCGAGAGCGGCGGCTCCGGGATCGGCGGCGACATCGGCATGATCTACGAATATGCCGGCGAGACCGCAGGCTCGGGCCCGACGGATTACCTGTTCCGCGTCTCCGCCTCTGTTGTGGATATCGGCAGGATCAAATACCGGAACGACAACGAGATCGCCTATCTCAGGGGCCACGGCTCGCTCAATACGCGGGAGATCAGCGACCGTGTGACGAACTTCAGCCAGTTCAAGCAGTATGTGCGGGAACGCGGCGTGGATGTGGACACCAGCACGGCCGTCACCACGGTGATGCAGCTGCCCACCTCATTGATACTCGGCGCCGACTACTTCATCAGGAAGTCCATATACATCAACACGCTCTTCATCGGCAGCCTGGTGAACCGCTACGAGCCGGGCGTCAGCGCATATAACCAGCTTACCGTCACCCCGCGGTATGAGACCAAGCTGCTGACGGTAGCGGTGCCCATTACCTACAGCTCGCTGACCGGAAACCTGAAAGCCGGGCTGGGCGTGCGTGTCAGCGGGTTCTTCTTCGGCAGCGACGACCTGCCGGTGTTTGGCAGCCGCAAATACGGGTTTAACTTCTACTTCGGCGCCTGCGTGCCGTTCTACAGGAAGAACGCTTAGCTTAGGCGGCCCGGAAGATACGCGAAGAATACGGGCGGGCGCCCGGCTCAGGATTTTGTAGTCCTGCCGTTGACGAAGTACATGTCAATCTCGCCCTTGTTCTTCGCGTAGATCTTCCCGCGGTGGGAACAGTCGAAATCGTCCTTTACCAGGTTGTATGTATCGCCGGAGATGTTGATCTTGCCGGCTTCGCTGTTCTGCTCCATGCGCGCGGCGATGTTCACCGTGTCGCCCCAGATGTCGTACGCGAACTTACGCACGCCGACGATGCCTGCCACCACGCTACCGCTGTTGATGCCGATCCGCACCGTAAACGTCCGGTCCTTATACTCGGCATAACGCTGCTCCATGAACGCGCGGATCTCGAGCGCGGCGTTCACCACGGCCCGCGCATGATCGGGATTGGCGGCGGGAAGCCCCGCAACCGCCAGGTACGCGTCGCCGACCGTCTTGATCTTCTCGATGCCGTACTTGAAGATGATCGCATCGAACGCCTTGAAGCAGGTGTGCAGCTCGGTCACCAGCTCCTGCGGCGACAGCTGCTCCACGATATGCGTGAAGCCGACGAAGTCGGAGAACAGGACGCTGACCTCGTTGTACAGCTTTGCCTCCGCTTCCCCTTTCTCCTTCAGCTCGTTGGCCACCTCCTGCGGCAGGATGTTGAGCAGCAGCTCGTCCGATTTCTTTTTCTCCCTGGAGATGAGCCTGTTGTTCTTGATCTGGGTGAGCAGGATGTACACGGCGAATGCCAGCACCACCACCATCAGGGAGACGGCGAGGACGAAGATGCGGCGTTCTTTTTTCTTGCTGTCCAGCTCTGCCTGCTGCAGCCGCTGTTCCTGTGTCAGCGCGTTGACGCGCGCTTCCTGGAGCTGTCTTTCCGCTTCCGCTATGGACAGCTGCTCCTGCGCCATGATCTTTTCCTGTGCTGTTTTTTCCAGCGCCGCCTGCGTCTCTTCGATCGCCTTGCGCTGGTTGGCTATCTCCTCGCTCTTCTGCTGCAGGTCCTGCTGCCGCTCTTCCAGCTCCGTCTTCTGCTGCTCCGTCAGCATGCTCTGCTGGCTGAGCAGCGCTGCCGCTTCCGCCTGCTCCCGCCGGTATTCCGCCTCTTTCAGCGCCAGCTCCCGCTTCAGCTGCTCTTTCAGCGCCTGCTCCTTCTCCAGCTGCTCCTTGCTGACCTTGCCTTCGCCGCTGCCGCCGATCGGCACGTTCACAGACGGCAGCCTGATGCCCTTGGAGTAATATTTGACAGCCTTGCCGTACTGGTTCTTTGACTTGTACAGATCACCCAGCGCCGTGTTCGCACGCCGCACGCCGGTGCCCCAGTCCAGCTTCTCCGATAAGGCCACCGCCTGCTCGCCGTATTTGATGCCTTCGTTCGCGTTTGTTTTGAGGTAGCTGTTGGCGATCGTTATGAGCAGCTCCACTTTGTTGGTATCCTCTTTCGCGGCGGCCAGCTTCTGGAGCAGGGAGGGAATGCTGCCTTGCCCGCTTCCCGCGAGCGGCAACAGGAATGCAACGACCAGTGCGGTTATAAAATTTTTCATAGCAAAAAAAATTCTGAGCAGGTGACGGATGATCAGGGTAAATATACAATGTTCCCTTTAGAATTAGTATTTCTTCAGAAAGACTGCTGCCCTGCCGCTTGCTGTGTCTTCCTGTCAGTGATGGTTCTTGTTGGCCCGCTTCAGCACGCCGCCGGCGGTCTCCTTGATGGTGTTGGTAAAGATAAACGCCTTGGGATCAATTTTATGCACCACGTTTTTCAGCTTGCGCACTTCGAGGCGGGTGATGACGGTGAAGACGATATCGCAGTCCTGGCTGACCTCGAAGCTGTCTTTCATGAACCCGCGCTCGCCCTTGTAGATGGTGATGCCGCGGCCCAGGTTCAGCACCAGCTCGCGCTTGATCTCCTCGCTCATGCCCGATATGATGGTCACGCCCGTATAGGCTTCCAGTCCTTCGACCACATAGTCAACCGTGCGCGTGGCCACATAATAGGTGAGCATGGCGTACAGCGCCGTTTCCACGCCCAGCTTCAGCCCGGCGATCAGGAAGATGATCACGTTCATGCCGAGGATCAGCTCGGTGATGGTGAAGCCGCTTTTCTTCAGCGTATAGATCGCCAGCACCTCGATGCCGTCTATCGCCGAGCCGCCCCGCATGGACAGGCCGATGCCCAGCCCCAGGAAGAAGCCGCCGAAGATCGAGACCAGCACCAGGTCGCCCGTGATAAAGGCCGGGTAAGGAACGTACTGCAGGCAAAACGCCATGCCGATCACCGCCAGCGAGGTCTTGACGGCAAAGGATTTGCCGATCTGGAATGCGCCGATAATAATAAAAGGAATGTTGGTGATCACCAGCATCGGCCCCAGCGGCCAGTGGTAGAGCTCATGCACCAGCAGCGAGATCCCCGTAATGCCGCCGTCGAGGAAATGGTTGGCCACGAAGAAGCTTTTCATGGAGAAAGAGCAGAGTAATACGCCGGCTATGATGTAGAGTGAGTCCTGTATATAATAACGTAGGTGCTTTGCTCCATTCATGATTGTTCCAGTTTTGACCGGAGCAGCTGCAGATGCTGCTCCTTTTGCTCCTTCCTCAGGCTTAAGGAGGTTTTTGTGAAATAGTGATGGGCTTCGAGAAATTTCACCTGCAGCCGGTCCCATTCTATCTCATTATGAATGATGCCGTACATGGACAGCTCGGAGAACAGCTTGTCGCCGATAGGGAAAAAATCGTCGCGCCCCAGGTAGTCGAGGTCTGCGTCGCAGATGATCTCCTCCAGCAGGTTGTGCGGTGTCTGCGGCAGCTTGGTAGCCATGATCATGCCGCAGATCTTTTCTATCTGCTCGTCGGTATAGCCGTAGCCCGGCAGATATGTCCGGGCGATGTCGCACGACTTCTGCTCGTGCTCGGCGGCGCCCTGCAGGAAGCCGGAGTCGTGGAACAGCGCGGCGGTGAGCAGCAGCGTCAGGTCTTCGCCCTGCACGCCTTCCTTTGCGGCTATGTCCTCTGCGGCGTTATATACATCCATGATATGATCCACGCTGTGATAGGACAGGTGGGCAGGCAGCTCTTTTTTCAGCTTGCCGACGATGAACTTTTTGGCTTTTTGAAACTGCATGGCCATAAATGATGTCCTGCAAATGTATAATCTCTGGTGGATAAATGTGAAAAATTCTCTGTTACGTTTTCCGCCCGTACAGCAGCTCCAATACGCCCGCCTGCTGCAGGATGCGGTAGCCGATGCGGTCGTCGGAGATACCCGGCCGCAGCTCGTACGTGAAGCGGTAGCTGTTGTCCGCCGCCGTCTCGGTCACGAAGTAGCGGAACAGCAGCTGCTCCCGGTCGCGGAAGTGCTGCGCGGCCTCGTACAGGTGGGTGGCGAGGATCATCAGGTGGCCGGGGCGCTGCAGCAGTCCTTCCATGACCGCGCGGGTGCACTCAAGCGCGTCATGCACATTGGTGCCTTTGAACAGCTCGTCCATCAGCACCAGGTGCGGCGTGTCGGTGGCCAGCCGCTCCGCCGTGAGCTTCATCCGCTGTACCTCTGCGAAGAAATAGCTCTCGCCGCGCAGCAGGTCGTCCTCCACATGCATGTTGGTGACGATGCCGTGCAGGAAGCTCAGCTGCATGGACGCTGCCGGCACGCCCATGCCTATATGCGCCAGCAGCGTGCCGACGCCGACGGTGCGCATGAAGGTCGTCTTGCCGCTCATATTGGCGCCCGTCAGCACCAGGAAGTGCTGGCGGCCGTCGAAGCGGATGTCATAAGGCGCGGGCTGCTGCAGCAGCGGGTGGAAGATGCCCTGCGCCGCGAGGTGCAGCGGCTGTTCGGGGAGCAGCGTGGGGAAGACCCAGCCGTGCGCCAGCGTGGCGCGCGCCATGGACTGCCAGGCGTCGAGCCGCGCGTAGTGCTGCATCAGCCGGTACACCGCCGGCTTCAGCTCCCGCCGCACCCGGTGGCTGAGCCGCGCCACCTCTTTGTACGGCGTGCGCTTGCTCACCCTGGCCACTTCCGGCGTCAGCGGATGCTGCAGCACCTCCTGCATCGCCGCCAGCTCGCGGCGCAGCAGCGCCGGCAGGGTGTCGTCGGCAGACAGCGTGCAGAGCTGCAGGCAGTCGTTCAGGAAATCCGTGATGTGCGTGATGGAGAACTGCGTGATGAAATATTCATTCCGGTTCAGCAGCTTCTGGAGCAGCGTGCTGGGCAGACCGAAGATGCCGGGTGCGCCGGTGACGGTATCCGCCGATTCGAAAAACTGCTCCAGCATCACCAGCGTGCCGTTGGAGACCGTCTCCGGCCACTGCTCCATGTGGGTCGTCCACCAGCGCACCGCCGCCTGCAGCTCCAGCAGCGCCTCGTAGCTGCCGGGCGGGCGGTGCACCAGCTGCCGCAATGCCTCGCGGCCGGCATGCGTGGTGGTGCGGTCTATCAGATCGAAAACGCCGTTGCCGCCGGGGACGAATACGGAAAGGTCGTAGAGTGTGGTCTTGTCATGCTGCATTCAGCGGTCGAAAAAAAGCCTTTGTCCTTTGATAAGATCCAGCACCGCCCCGTTTTCATAAACCACGTTCCCGTTCACCAGCGTATGCGTCACCGCCGGCAGCGCCATCCCTTCCAGCGGCGACCAGCCGCATTTGTACAGGATATTTTCCCGCGACACCGTCACCGTCCGCTGCATGTCCGCCAGCACAAGATCGGCGTGATATCCTTCGCGGATGAACCCGCGCTCCCGCACCCCGAAGCAGACAGCCGGCGCATGCGCCATCTTCTCCGCTACCTTTTCCAGCGTGATCTTCCCCGCCGCCACGTACGACAGCATCAGCGGCAGCGAATGTTGCACCAGCGGCAGTCCCGAGGGCGACTTCGGGTAAGGCTGCTGCTTCTCCTCCCAGGTATGCGGCGCATGATCCGTGGCGATGACGTCCAGCCGGTCGTCCAGCAGCGCCGTCCACAGCGCGTCGCGGTTTTCCGGCGCCTTGATGGCGGGGTTGCACTGGATCAGGCTGCCCAGCCGGGCGTAGTCGTCAGCTGTGAAATGCAGGTGATGCACGCACACCTCCGCAGTGATCCGCTTCTCCGGCAGCGGCAGCATGTTGGTGAACAGCTGCAGCTCTTTTGCAGTAGAGATGTGCAGGATATGCAGGCGCGTACCATGCTGCTTCGCCAGCTGCACCGCGGAGAACGAGCTCTCGAAGCAGGCCTCCGCATCGCGGATCAGCGGGTGGAAGGAGGCATTATCGGCATCGGGGTATTTTTCCTTATTTGCTTTAATGATCCGCTCATCCTCGCAATGCGTCGCGATCAGCAGCTCCGAGCCGGAGAAGATGCGCCCCAGCGTGAGGTAATTGTCCACCAGCATATTCCCCGTGCTCGACCCCATGAATATCTTGACCCCGCAGACCTCCTGCTTCTTTTCATTTGTGCGCAGTACCTCTTCGGCATTATCGTTGGACACGCCCATGAAAAAGGAATAGTTGGCCACGGAAGTCCGCGCCGCGATGGCATATTTCTCTTCCAGCAGCGCCTGTGTCAGCGCCGGCGGGTTCGTGTTCGGCATTTCCATGAAGGAGGTCACCCCGCCTGCCACCGCCGCCCGCGCCTCGCTCGCGATCGTCGCCTTGTGCGTCAGCCCCGGCTCGCGGAAGTGCACCTGGTCGTCAATCGCCCCCGGCAGCAGGTGCAGGCCCCCGGCATCCAGCTCCCGGCAGCGGCCTTTCACGGAGATATCGCCGTCCACCCGCTCTATCCGCCCGCTTTTCACGTACACATCGCGCACCGCCGATACGCCTTCGTTAACTACCGTAGCGTTTTTGATCAGTATGGGTTCCATGTTGTAAAAATAGACGATCCCGGTCAGACGCTAAACGATAACCTGTCATCCGTAACCAGAAATTTCCCTAAAGACATATGCTGTATCCCCTGGTAGGTGTTCCCTTCGAAATTGCCGGCAGAGACCACCAGCTTGGGATAATTGTCGGTTATCTTCAATAAATTCCCGAATTCGCGTTCCATGGTAGACTCGTTTTCCAGGTGCAGGGCGACCTGCACATACAGCCGCTCGCCGGCGCGTTCGCATACAAAGTCAATCTCCTGATGCTGCAGCGTTCCCACCTTTACATCATAGCCGAGATATAAAAGATGGTTGTAAACCACATTCTCCAGCACCTTTCCCCGGTCCTTGATGCGGTAACCGATGATGGCATTCCGGATCCCTGTATTTTCAAAATAGAATTTGCTCCCGGTCTCAAACAGGCGGCGTCCCGCAATATCATAGCGGCCAGCCTCATGCACGATAAAAGCATTCGTAAGGTATTGTGTATACAGCTGCACCTGGTTCGGCGCAATATTGGTATGCTGCGACTTCAGGAAATCGCTGATGCGCTTGGAGGAAAAAAGACTGCCAATGTTATCCGCCAGGAACCGGATCAGCTTTTCCAGGAAAACAGTGTTGCGCAGGTTATACCTGCTGACTACATCGCGGAATACAATAGTGGAATAAACACTGTGGATATATTCGAATGCCTGTTCTGTGAGCGGAAGATTGATCAGGTAAGGCAGTCCTCCGAATTTGAAATAATATTCCATGCTCACCCCGCTATGCTCCAGCTGATGGAACTGCAGGAACTCCGGGTAAGACAGGCTGTACACGGTAAATTCAATATACCTGCCGCTGAGATAAGTGGCCAGCTCACCGGAAAGCAGCTTGGCATTGCTGCCCGTAATGTAGAGATCATGATCCTCATCCAGCAGCAGCGAACGCAACGCTTTCTCAAATTCCGTTATATCCTGTATTTCATCAATAAAAATATAATTCTTTCTCCCGTCTTCTTTCCTGGATAATATATACTGATGAAGGTCCTGTGCGTTCCTGATAAAATCGAACTGCAGGTCCTCCTTGTTGATATAGATGACAGGCGCATCCTGCTCTTCCTGCCGGATGGTCTCCATGAGCTGGAAAAGCAGGTAGCTTTTTCCCACCCTCCGCTGACCGCTTAATACCTTTATCAGGTTTTTCCGCATGAAAGGCTTTACCTGGTCTATATACCTTGGCCGGGATAATATTTTTTCGGGAAGTTTCATGGCCAAAAGTTTTAGCTGTACCTATAATTTATCTGAAAAACGCAAAAATTATAAGCATGATTATAATTTTCTGCAAAAATAGTAAAAATTATAGATACAGTTACAACTTTATTCTTCTAATAAGTTATGGTATTAAAATATTTTTCTAAATATTGCTTGATAGAAAATGCTTTCAAAGCTTGACAGCTTGGCATAGTATATTATTTTTGAACCATTCTTCTCAAACCTGTTTCACTATGATGATCCATAAAAAGACGGTGCTGCTTGTCCTGCTGATGTACGGCGTTTCACCTGCCGGCGCGCAGACCACCTACCTGCAGCTCGGGCAGGAAGACTACCAGGTGCTCGACCGGCTGGAGACGCGCGCGGGACGGCTGTCGAACGATCTTTTCCTGTCGGTGAAGCCGGTGTCGCGAAAGAGCGCGGTGAAGTTCCTGCTGGAGACGGGGGACAGCGCCGACGCTATCGGGCTGACGGCGATTGACCGTTATAATATAGATCATGCCGTCTCCGTGAGCGGGGAATGGGCGCCGGATGAGGACGGGGCGATAGATTCCCGGCGTCCGTGGTTCAAGACCTTTTATAAGAAGCAGCCGGATTTTGTGCATGTGAAGACGGATAATTTCTTCCTGGTGGTCAACCCGGTGATCAGCGGGCTGGTGCTGGCGGAAAACAATTCCGTCGCCGGCAGCCAGACGCGGTTTTCCAGCAGCCGCGGGCTGGAGCTGCGGGGGTGGATCGCGAAGAAGGTGGGATTTTATACTTTTTTCACGGACAACCAGGAAGACCCGGTCTCCTTTGTCACCGGCTGGGCCGACCGTTACAGCGCCGTCCCGGGAGCAGACTATTACCAGACGCGGGCATCGCATGGCGGGGGCATCGCCGCCAACACGTACGACTACCTGCTGGCGCGCGGGTACGTGGACTTTGCCGCCGTCAAGGATCATATCAATGTGACCTTCGGCTATGACAAACATTTCTTCGGCGACGGCATGCGCAGCCTGTTCCTGAGCGATTTCTCCGCGGGGGCGACGTTCCTGCGGCTGAATACGAAGATCTGGAAGCTCAACTACCAGAACCTGTTCCTCGAGCTGACGCCGCAGTTTGTCCGCGGCGGCGACCGGGTGCTGCCGCATAAATACGCCACGGTGCACCACCTCAGCTTCAACGCCACGCGGTGGCTCAACCTGGGGCTGTTTGAAAGCGTGATGTTCAGCCGTGCTGACCGGTATTCCTTCAGCTACATGATCCCCATCATTCTTTACCGCGAGATCGAAAGGGCCAACGGCAGCCCGGACAATGTGCTGCTGGGGCTCAACTTCAAGGCGCTGGCGGCAAAGCATCTCCAGTTCTACGGGCAGCTGCTGCTCGACGAGTTCCGGTTCAAGGAGCTGCTGGCGGCCGACGGCTGGTGGGGCAACAAGCTGGGCGTGCAGCTCGGCGGCAAATACTTCGACGCCTTCACGGTCAGGAACCTCGACCTGCAGGCGGAGGTCAACATTGTGCGGCCGTTCACCTATGCGCATGATACGCTGGCCAACTACAGCCATTACAACCAGCCGCTCGCGCACCCCCTGGGCAGCGGCTTTGCCGAGCTGATCGGCGTGGCGCGCTACCAGCCGGTGAAGAACCTGTTCCTCACGGTCAAAGGCATGTACTATATCAAAGGCGCGGATACCGGCACCGCCAATTACGGGAACGAGATCATGAAAGACTACAGCACCCGTACGCCGGTCAACCCCGCGGCGCCGGAATACGGCTACGGGCTGGTCACCGGCGTGAAGACCAATTGCCTGCTGGTGAACTTCAACGCTTCCTACGAGCTGCGTGAGAACCTGTTCATTGACCTGGGCGTTACCAACCGGGATTTTACTTTTGAAAACAATTACCTGCCGGCAAACACCACTACCTATTTCTATGGCGGCCTGCGGCTGAACCTGGCACGGCGGGATTATGATTTTTACTGAGGAGCCATCCGGTCATTCAGGATAATGCCGATCATGCTATCCACAGCATATGATAGCGGCTGTTGATAATTTTTGATGTCATGCGCTGTCCGCACGTTTAAAAACAGTAGCTGATCGTTTATATTTGCGCCAAAGACGCCATATACCAGATGATCCTTTCCGACAAACGCATTCTCGAAGAAATTGAAAAAGGCAACATTGTCATTGAACCTTTCGACCGGAAGTATCTCGGCACTAATTCCTATGACGTACACCTCGGCAAATACCTGGCCACCTACAAGGACAAGGAGCTGGATGCGCGGCTGCACAACAAGGTAACGCATTTTGAGATCCCGGAAGAAGGATACGTCCTCCGGCCGGGCACCTTATATCTCGGGGTGACGCAGGAATATACGGAGACCCATAGTCATGTTCCTTTCCTCGAAGGCAAATCCTCCACGGGCCGTCTCGGCATAGACATCCACGCCACTGCGGGCAAGGGCGATGTCGGCTTCTGCAATACCTGGACGCTGGAGATATCGTGTGTGCACCCGGTGCGTATTTACGCCGGTATGCCGATCGGGCAGCTGATCTATTTCCCGGTAGAAGGGGAGATCATCAACAAATACAACACCAAGCAGAATGCAAAGTACAACGACCGCACCGTGCGGCCGGTGGAGAGCATGATGTGGAAGAATGAGTTCTGACCCGCGGCTCAGGTGATGCTCCGGAATACGGTATAGCGCAGGAGCATTTCCAGGGCGATGCAGCTGATGGCCAGCAGGGCGAAGGGGAAGAACAGCTCCGCGTAATATTTATAGGAGCTGACCTCGACCCGGGTTTTTTCCAGCGCGTCAATTTCCTTGTAGATAGCGGCGAGCGAGGTGTTGCTCGTGGCGCGGAAGTACCGGCCCCTGGTCTCCGTGGCGATCTTGCGCAGCAG
>Ga0206101_1000093_pt1 | contig 24535 bp, 21 predicted proteins | sample 1B0metagenome_FD_148613 | JGI IMG/M metagenome (GOLD analysis project Ga0206101, IMG submission 148613) | Enriched microbial communities from leaf-cutter ant dump, University of Wisconsin, Madison, United States - 1B0 | ecosystem: Environmental > Terrestrial > Nest > Insects nest > Nest dump... | reverse complement strand
GTCCGGCAACGCTATCAGCTGGGCCATATTATCATTGTCGGTTCCTCCGTAAGTGGAATCCCAGAGAGGGGCGCCGGTCGCATTGGTGCTGATGATCCAGCCGTTATTACCCCAATTGTTAGCGCTGGTGAACATACCGTATAACAGGTAGCCGCCGGCCGGCTTCTCTACGGCTCCGAATCCCCCGTCGTTTTTTGCGGTTCCGTAGCACTGCTGCCATTCTATGGCGCCGGATGCATCGAGCTTCAATACCCAGAAGTCCCTGCCATTGCTGGCATTGCCTGCCGTGCCGTAGTTGGCGCAGGTGCGACTGCCGTTTTTTCCCGATTCAGAGCCCCCGACGACCAGGTAGCCGCCACCGGAAACGGGCACCACCGAAGCGGGGTAATCTTGCTTATCTCCGCCGTAATCTTTTTCCCACAGGATATTACCCGAGGCGTCCATTTTAACGATCCAGTAATCCTCCATTCCATGATTGGCCGTCGTCTTGTTTCCGGAAACGCCCGATTTGGAAGTTCCGCACAGGATAAATGCCCCGTCCGGCGTGGGTTGCATGGAAAACAGCTGCTCCTTGTCGCTGCCTCCGATGGTTTTCTGCCACTGGATCACAGGCGCCTGCGCCCGTAAGCAGGAAAAGTGTAATAATAATGCAAGGGTAAATAAATACTTCATTGTATTCAGCGTTTAGGTGATCAGCGATATGTGTAACGCTGCAGAACAGTGCATCAGCGTTGTGTGTACGAGGCTACAAAGGCGTGTATCAGACTACAAAGCTACCGACGCCGGTATTGCCCGGCAACTGCATAAAGATGCGGGGATATCCTTATAAGGGGGATACGCTTATATTTGCATCATGCACGAGCAGAACCCGGTCATCGAAAAAGCCTTCGTAAAGAATTTTGCCGAGCTGTCGCCGGACGAGCTGTATGCCATTATGCACGCACGCAGCGCGGTCTTCGTCGTCGAGCAGCAGTGCATCTACCAGGACGCGGACGGATATGACCGGCAGGCGCTGCATGTGGTCATTCCGCATGAAGGGATGCTGGGGGGCTATTGCCGTATCCTCCCGCCGGGAGCCAAATACGCCGAATGGTCTGTCGGACGCGTGCTGACGCTTGGCACGGCACGGGGCAGGAGCCTGGGGCATATGCTGATGACGACCGCCCTGGATACGGTTGCTGTACGCGGCGGCGGGGATATCAGGATCTCGGCGCAGGCGTACCTGCAGCGCTTTTATGAGCATCACGGGTTTGTCTGCATCGGCGACGCCTATCTTGAGGATAACATCCCGCATATAGAAATGCTGCGAACGGCATAACGGCAGCCAGCCGTATCAATACATATCCTTATCCCTGCCGAGCACTTTGCTGATCACTTCTGCCTTGCTGTTGACATGCAGCTTCCGGTAGATATGCCGTATATGAAAGCGGACGGTCTGCAGGGAAATGGAAAGCCTGTCGGCCACCAGCTTATAGCTCAGGCCATCCGTAAGCGCCTGCACGATCTGCTTTTCGCGCGGCGACAATGCCTCTTCGCCCCGGAGCTTTGTCTTTGGCCGGGAAAAATAGTCGAACACCTTCCTGGCGATGACGGGCGACATGTAGCTGCCGCCTTCGCTTACATCCAGCACCGCCTTGCGGGTTTCGGACAAAGGCGTGGTCTTAAGCAGGTAGCCCGAGGCGCCGGCGCATATGGCCTGGAAGATGCGGTCGCTGTTGCTGAAGACCGTCAGTATGATCACTTCCACGTCAGGGAATATCTTCTTTATTTCCCGGATACCCGCAATACCGTTCATGCCCGGCAGGCCGATGTCGCTGAGAATAATGTCGGGCGCGGGTATGGCGCCTGCCTGCTCAAAGAACGCCTCCATGCTGCCGGCATCAAAAACGCATTCGATATGCGGGTCTTTGCCCAGATAGGCGACCAGGCTTTCACGGACGTCATCTATATCTTCAATAATGGCCAGTTTTACCGTCCGTTTCATAGGTTATGAGTTTGACTGCAAAATTCGTATTTACCGTTTATTCCGTCACCCCGCATATTCATGCGGGTCATGGTCGTTCTTTTCTACCACCAGCATAAAGTGGTCTGCCTGCCGGGAGTATTGTATATGAGCGCCGATCTTATCCGCCCGCATCTGCATATTCCGGAGGCCCTGTCCTGACGCCTTCCTGTGCTCCGCAGGCTCGTTGCCGTCGTTGGTCACGGAAAGGAAAAAATGATGCCGGTCATGCCGGTAAACGATACGCACTTCGGAAGCGGACGAATGCTTGACGATATTGTTCAGCGCTTCCTTGAATATCATGTACAGGTTTTGCCGCACTTCCGTCGGGATATTATGCCTGGGGTCCGCACCGGAGCTGTCGAACCGGAGGATAATATTTGCAGGAGTAAGCATCTGCTCAGCATATTCCCGCATGCGGTCGGCAAGGCTCCCGGAAAAATCGTTGCGGGCGTCAATAGTCCAGAGTATATCGTTCATGGACATCGTAGCATCCCGCCCCAGCCCGGCGATCTTCTCCAGCTTGGCCTTCCGCCGGTACTCAGGCTCGTCACCCTCGCTGAGGCTGTCGGAGAACAGCACGATACGCGTCAGCAGTCCCCCGACCTCGTCATGCAGGTCGCTCGCGATCTGCACCCGCAGCTGCTGCATGTTCCTGACGTTGCGCAGCCTGATCCTGAAAAACAGCCAGATGAGGCTGCCGGCAAGCAGGAAAAGCAAAAGATAGAACCACCAGGTCTTATAGAAATACTGCCTGCTGAGCAGATGGAAGACAAGCATATTCTGCGCCGGGCGTCCGTATGCATTCATACCTTTCACCTCCAGCACATACCTGCCGGGCGCCAGGTCCGGGATCTTCAGCTCGGGCCTGCCGTATATCGGCATCCACTCCCCGCCCAGCCCCCGGATACGGTAAAGATAACGGTTATACAGCGGCGCATGATAATCGCTGATCCCGAACCGTATGATGAAGGAAAAATCGGAAGGGTATATCGTGATGGTATCGCCATTGCCCGCCGGCATGCTGCCCTGCACGGAAGACGCCGATACAAAAAGGGAAAAAGGACGCTCGTACGACTGTATGCTATCGGGATGGAACCAGCAGATACCGTTGAGGCTGCCGAAATACAGGTTGCCCCTGCTGTCTTTCATATAAGACCCCTGGTTGAACTCGTTGGCGCCCAGTCCGTCGGCTGTGGAATAGTTGGTAAACACACCCGTATGCAGGTCATAATTGCTCAGCCCGTTAAACGTGCTGATCCAGACATGGCCGGTATCCGCCCACAGCAGGCTGTACACGATGTCGTTGGCAAGGCCGTCCTGCTCCTGGTTCAGATAAGTAACGCGGCGCATGTCGGGACTGATGATATTGACGCCGCCGCCGTTGGTGCCGATCCAGAGCCTGCCGGACTGGTCTTCCGACACGAAATGGACATTGCTTTTCGAGAGCGCCGGCGCAGACGAAGCATGCAGATGCAGTACCATGCCCCTGTTTTTATCCAGCTTGAACACGCCTTCCGTAGTCGCTATCCACAAGACATTTTTCTCCCTGCTTCCGGCAATATGCCGGACCGAAAATCTGCCTGTCCGGGAAGCATCCCGGAGGTACGGCTGCAGTACGCCGGATCTGCGGTCAAAGGTGAACAGCCCTCGGTTGCTGCCGATCCATATCAGCCCGTCATCGTCCATATATACGCAATAGCCGAACAGCATATAATTATCCCGGCGCATGTCGTAGAAAGAACGCTCCATCTTCCGGGAGCGTTTGTTGAACCGGTAAAAAAAGCCCGATTCAGAAGCGATGTAGACGTACCCCGAGTCTTCGTCGTTCAGGATTCCATAAGGTATTATGTTCCTGGACGAGGGTATGCTATCGTCAAACTGCCGGTATACCGACCATGTCTTTTTCTTCCGGTCAAAATGATAAAGTCCCCTGTAGGTGCCTATATAAAGGTCTCCCGACCGGTCTTCCGTCATGCCGCGGATGCTGAGCGGCGTATCCGAGTACAGGATATTCCTGAATGGCCGCTCCCTGCTGCTGATCTTGAAGATGCCTTTATTGGTGCCGACCCAGGTAATGCCTTCCTGGTCCCTGAAAATGCAGTGATGCTGGTTATACGATTCGGAAAGCAAAGGGATCTCCCTGCTGATGTCCTCTGCGGTCGGACGCCGGAGGTCAACCTGGTACAACCGGCCGTTTATAAATCCCGCGTACAGCGTCTGCCCGTAAAGCATGCCCATATCTGCAGACCGGGACACGTTAATCTCCCGGAGCACGGGAATATCGTAGCGGCTGCCGGTATGAACATTCATCAGTAGGACGCCTTTGCCGACGGTCGTGATCACGAGGGTATCGCCGTATTTTTTTACCGTGAGCGGCAGCATCGCTCTTTTTTCCTTCCAGGGCACGGATTCGATCCGCTTTGTGCCGGTATGCAGCAGCCACAGGGGATCCGAACCGTATCCGTCATTCACGGAAAACAGGATGAGGCTGTCTGAGAGGACGGTCATATTGCGCACGTCCGTTGGATGGTCTTTCGGGAGATACGCTTTGGTATGTACAAAAAGGCTTGCCTGGAAATGCTCGTCCACGGACAGGATATCGCCGTTTCCCAGCAGCACATATACCCTGCCGTCCGCCATCCGGGTTATTTCCCTCACCGGCCGGCCGATCTGCCGGCCGTTCAGCCGTACCGGGCGGAGGCTGCGCTGCCTGCCTTCCAGGACGTACAGGCCGCTTTCTGCTATCACCCAGAGCGCGTCCTTTCTGCCGTCGTACATCAGCCCGGTGACCTGCTGCCGCCCCAGCTCGCGGAAGCGGGTGAAAGCATAGCCGTCATACACATTCAGCCCGTTGCTTGTGCCGATCCACATAAAGCCGGTGCTGTCCCTGGCGATGGCGTATACGATGTTGCTGGTCAGCCCGTTCCGGTCGTCGAGCAATTCCACCTTCGCACGGCTGACCAGCGGCAGGCAGCAGAGCAGGAGCCCGCGCAGCAGTCTCAGTCCCCTATGTAACGAAAAAGGCCGGCGTAACCAGTGCATATGCTAAAAATAAGACAATACACTTATTCAGACGGGATAAAACATGCAAAGGATAGTCAAAGGGCACCGGCAGGCTATATCACCGCCAATGCCCTTTTACTGATGAGCCTTTGAAAATGCCGGACTTTACCGGCCGGCAAACGCCCGCCCCGCCTTATTTGAACGCGTTGATCCCCGTCACATCCATCCCCGTGATCAGCAGGTGGATGTCGTGCGTGCCTTCATAGGTCACCACGGACTCCAGGTTCATCATATGCCGCATGATGCTGAACTCGCCGGTGATGCCCATGCCGCCGAGTATCTGTCGCGCCTCGCGGCTCACGCGCAGCGCCACATCGCAGCTGTTGCGCTTGGCCATGGATATCTGCGCCGGCGTGGCGCGGTCTTCGTTCTTCAGCACGCCCAGCCGCCAGTTGAGCAGCTGGCTCTTGGTGATCTCGGTGATCATCTCCGCCAGCTTCTTCTGCGTGAGCTGGAAGGCGGCGATGGGCTTGTCGAACTGTATCCTTTGCTGTGCGTAGCGCAGCGCAGTGTCATAGCAGTCCATCGCGCAGCCCAGCGCGCCCCAGGCGATGCCGTAGCGGGCGCTGGAAAGACAGCTCAGCGGGCCTTTCAGGCCTTTGACGTTGGGCAGGATATTTTCTTTGGGCACCTTTACGTTGTCGAACACCAGCTCGCCCGTCGCCGATGCGCGCAGCGACCATTTACCGTGCGTCTCCGGCGTCGTAAAGCCTTCCATGCCGCGCTCCACGATCAGCCCCTGTATCTCGCCGGCCTCGTTCTTCGCCCAGACGACGGCGATATCCGCGAACGGCGCATTGGAGATCCACATCTTGGCGCCGTTCAGCACCACGTGATCCCCGGCGTCTTTAAAATTCGTCTCCATGCCCGCAGGATTGGAGCCGTGGTTCGGCTCCGTCAGCCCGAAGCAGCCCATCCATTCGCCCGTGGCCAGCTTCGGCAGGTATTTCCGCCGCTGCTCCTCGCTGCCGAACTTGTAGATCGGGAACATCACCAGCGAGCCCTGCACCGAGGCCGTGGAGCGGATGCCCGAGTCGCCGCGCTCCAGCTCCTGCATCATGATGCCGTAGGAGATATAGTCCAGCCCCGCCCCGCCGTACTCCTGCGGGATCGTCGGGCCGAAGCAGCCGAGGGCGCCGAGGCCGCTGATCACCTGCTTCGGGAACTCCGCCTTTTGCGCATATGTCTCGATGACAGGGGAAATTTCCTTTTTGACATAAGCGCGGACCGCATCGCGGATCAGCTTGTGCTCGTCTGTCAATAGTTCATCCACGAGGTAATAATCCGGGTGCTGATATAAATCTTTTTGCATAAAAATGTTAAAGCTTGAAAAAAGAATTCCGCAAAGGTAGCAATTTTGACATTGCCGGATTACTTTTGCGCCCGTATTCTGACAAATACTTTACTTTTCTGGATTGATTTATAGCGGCATAAGTTATTTCCATATCCCTCCGCCCCCTTTCCGGGCGCGGCATCGGGATATCGTTAACGAATTAATGACATATGAGCCGTTAGAAAAGAGCATTCGTGGAACGTAATTTGTAGATTAACAAGTAAAAATTTTCATAAAAACGGCAAACCGGCAAACGATTTTCCCTTTTTATTTGTCTTTATAAGTAATAGTAGCAGATTAAAATTTAAATTTTCGTTTTATGAGGCAGCTTAAAATTGCCACCCAAATTACCAACCGTGATTCCCAGGCGGTAGAAAAATACCTCCAGGAGATCAGCAAAATATCCATGATCACGCCGGAAGAGGAGACGACCCTGGCGCAGCGGATCCGCATGGGCGACCAGTGGGCGCTGGAAAAGCTGGTGAAGTCGAACCTGCGGTTCGTGGTCTCCGTCGCCAAGCAGTACCAGCACCAGGGGCTTTCCCTGAGCGACCTGATCAACGAGGGCAACCTCGGCCTGATCAAGGCGGCGCAGCGTTTCGACGAGACCAAGGGCTTCAAGTTCATCTCCTACGCCGTGTGGTGGATCCGCCAGTCCATCCTGCAGGCGCTCGCCGAGCAGGGGCGCCTGGTGCGGCTGCCGCAGAACAAGATCGGCACGTACAACAAGGCCAACAAGGCGTTCATCGCCTTCGAGCAGGAGCACGAGCGCGAGCCGTCTACCGAAGAGCTGGCCGAGATCCTGGAGATGAGCGAGACCGAGATCACCAATATCTTCACCAGCAACACCCGCCACACCTCGCTGGACGCCCCCGTGCACGAAGCCGAGGACGTGGCCATGGGCGACCTGCTGGAAGGCAGCGCCGATACGGACGAGGACGTGATGAAAGACTCCCTGCGCGCGGAGATCCGCCGCATCCTGAAGTCGCTCAGCATCCGCGAAGCCGAGATCCTCGCCGCCTACTTCGGCCTCGAGGGCGACAATGGCCCGACCATCGAAGAGATCGGCGAAAAGTACGACCTGACCAAGGAGCGCATCCGCCAGATCAAGGAGCGCGCCATCAAGCGCCTGCAGAAGGCAAGGTACAGCAACGCGCTGAAGGTGTACCTGGGATAACGTTAAAAAGAGTTAAAACGCAGGGCCGGAATGTTGCCATGTGTGTTTGGGTGAGTGCCCTGGTTTTAATGAAAAGAGGCTGTCTGAAAAGGCGGCCTTTTTCATTTTATGCAGCTGCTTTATGATTGCCCGTGCTCTATGGTTTTTATTATTGCCATCGTGTTGTCAAGTGACAGGTAAAGTTTGCCGGGATCATAACCTAACCAGATTGTCTGCCTGATCATATATCCGTAAACCGTTTTTGTATGATTTGTATGCGTGTTATGATGCCTGTCAAAACATAACGGTTCATGATGTGCGATTCTGTTTCGTAAGCCTCTTATTGCATTTAACTCATTGAAGATCTGTCTTTGGGATACGCCTTTATATCTGTCGGTGTAAATCTTATGAAGTCCCTGCCCACCAACCCTGAACTGTGTCGACGCAAACATGCGCGTCCAGAATCCGAAACTCAGCTCGGCTACCAGCCTGTCATGGTTGTAGTTTTTGCCAAGCCGGGCAAGTGCAGTAAGCACTTTAAGCTTACTTTCAAAACCATATTTTGCAAAAGACGGATGGCTGAAAATACCGCTTGAATCACATTGATTTTTCAACCATTCCCTATCGTTAAAATGAATCCTGTAATAAGTATCTACATGATTCCGAAGGGTAACCTCAAAAATGCTTAATAGTCCAAAAAGAACCTGCGATAATTGAATATTGTATTTATACAGCATTAACGCCTTTTCCCGGTCACCCCTGACTGCCAGCAAAAACCGCCCGATTCTTGGTTTGGAAAATGCTATTTCAAAGTCACTATATGACATAAAACAATATAGATAAAAGGTGTTGGTTTTGTTGTTTTGTTTCGTATATTTGCATCGTATCCCGGTTGTCCCTGATGAAAGTCAAACAATCGGGTTTTGATTTTTAATCCTGTCTTCATTTCACGTTCAAGCATTACCATTCCCGCATAAGTTTCATCAAATTTAAAAAAGAGAATTGATTATATTTAATTTAAATTGTTCAAATTGAACAATGAATAAATTAAATTATTTCAATAAAGGATTTTATTCCCATTTATGGAATTCGGAAAAGCTCCCGCTGCATTACTGGAAAAAATAGACTTCACCCTTCCGCCCGACCCACCGGAGACAACGAAGGTATTGCGGCAACACCGGGGCAAGGGCAAGCCAGAGTTCTACGTCGGCTGCGCCAAATGGGGACGTAAGGACTGGATCGGCAAGCTCTACCCGCCGGGTACCAAGGAGAAGGACTTCCTGAAATATTACGCTAAAATATTCAATTCCATAGAGTTCAACGGGTTCTTTTACAGTAACCATTCCAGGGAGCAGGTGCAGAAATGGCGCGAGCAGGTGCCGGAGGGTTTTAAATTCTGTCCGAAGTTCACACAGTTCATCACCCATTATAAAAGGCTGAAGGACACGCGGCATGAGGTGGACACGTTCCTTTCGGTCATTGATGCCTTCGGCGACACGCTGGGGCCGGTGTTCCTGATGCCGCACCCGCAGATGGGATTGTCGCAGCTGCCGGTGATAGAGGCATTCCTGGACGGGCTGCCGGCTGACCTGGAGGTGTTCCTGGAATTGCGGCACGAGGATTTTTACACCGGCGATGACGGCTATAACCGGGAGCTGTACGACTTCCTGCGGGAGCACGGCCGCGGCACGGTCATCACGGATGCCGCCGGGCGCCGCGACTGTGTGCATATGCATCTGTCCGTGCCGGAATGCTTCATCCGTTTTGTCGGCAACGCGCTCCACCCTACTGACTATAGCCGGATAGATGACTGGGTGGAACGGATCTCAGCGTGGGCAAAGGAAGGGCTGAAGACCTGCTATTTCTTCATGCATCAGCACGACGAGCTGCATTCGCCGGAGCTGATCCGTTATTTTATCGGGCAGCTGAACAGGCATTGCGATACCGGTCTTACCCTGCCGCCGCCGCAGAACGGGGCATTATTCTGACACACGCCGGCGCCGCAGGACGGGCGTTTGTCCTGATGCCACACGCTTAACAGTACGGAATTACCATCCCATTTCCATGCTTTTATGTATGCGCGGGAAGCGTTTGCAAAGGCTTTTGTACAAGTTTTGCCGGCGATAATTCCTGAAACGTTTATCTTCGCGGAAATTTTTCGCCGTCATGAACCTGCATGAATATCAAGCCAAAGAATTGCTGAAGCGCTACAACGTACCTACCCAGGAGGGCATTGCCGTGGATAATGCGGATGATGCCGTCAAAGCCTATAAGGAGATATCCGTCAACACCGGCACCAAGTTCGCCGTGGTGAAGGCGCAGATCCATGCTGGCGGCCGCGGGAAGGGGACGATGAAGGAGGTGCCGGAGCAGCACGGCGTGCAGGTAGTGAAAAGCGCGGACGATGTGGAGCGCGTCGCCAAAAACATCCTGGGCAATACGCTGGTCACCATCCAGACCGGCGCCGCAGGGAAAAAGGTGAACAAGATACTGGTCGCGCAGGACATGTATTATGACGGTCCCAGCGAGCGGAAGGAATTTTACCTCTCCATCCTCCTCGACCGCGCCAGGAAGCAGAATGTGATCATGTACTCCACCGAAGGCGGCATGGACATCGAAGAGGTGGCGCATAAAACGCCGGAGAAGATTTATAAAGAATGGGTGACGCCGAACCTGCCGCTGCTGGGCTTCCAGGCGCGCCGGATCGCGTTCAACCTCGGGCTGGGCGGCGAGGCGCACAAGAACATGGTGCGGTTCGTGACCAACCTGTATAACGCCTACGCCGGGCTCGACTGCTCCATGCTCGAGATCAACCCGCTGTTCAAGACCGCGGACGACAAGATCGTGGCCGTTGACTGCAAGATGAACCTCGACGACAACGCGCTGATCCGCCACCGCGACCTGGCCGACCTCCGCGACAAGAGCGAGGAAGACCCGACAGAGGTGGAAGCCGGCGAGCACAACCTCAACTACGTGAAGCTCGACGGCAACGTCGGCTGCATGGTGAACGGCGCGGGGCTGGCGATGGCGACGATGGACATGATCAAGCTGGCAGGCGGCGAGCCGGCCAACTTCCTCGACGTCGGCGGCACTGCCAACGCACAGACCGTAGAGGCCGGGTTCCGCATCATCATGAAAGACCCGAACGTGAAGGCCATTCTGATCAACATCTTCGGCGGCATCGTCCGCTGCGACCGTGTGGCGGCCGGGGTGATCGAGGCTTATAAGAACATGGGGAATATCAGCATTCCCATTATCGTCCGCCTCCAGGGTACCAACGCCGAGGTGGCGAAAGGGCTGATCGAAAATTCCGGGCTGAAGGTGCAGTCTGCCATCCTGCTGAGCGAAGCGGCGCAGCTGGTACAGCAGGCGGTGTCTGCATAATTTGGTTACGGGCGTTCCAGCTCGCCTTTCAGGTTGTTGAGCCCTGTCTGCAGGTCGTCGCCGATCATTTTATCCATGCTCATGCACAGCAGCATCAGGTTCATCGGGTAAGGCATCCTGCCGTTGAAGCCCCATTTCACCTTTGTCTGGTTTTCGGAAACGGTCTCCGTGGTCATATACGCCGCTTCCGTCGCCTCGAAAGGCTTGAGGAAACGGAGCTCGAAGTCAATCCGCTCGCCTTCTGTGATCTTTTTGATCTCCTGCGCTCCTTTTCCTACGTCTTTCTTTTTGCTATCCCAGGCCGAAACAAATCCTTCCGTACCGTCCGTGCCGCGGTATTCCTTCTTCATGTCCGGATCCATGGTCGCCCATTTGCTGAAATGATCCTGGTTTCTCAGAAGTTTTATATAATCAAATACCTCCTGCTTCGGCCGGTTGATGGTGATCTCCCGCTCCACCGCATATTCCTTTTTTACAAAGATCGCCACGACCAATGCAATGGCGACAAGTCCCAGAATGGTGAATAAAATTCCTTTTAAGATTTTCATATTAAATTTTGTTTATCTGTTTGATAATTACAAAAATAATATTTTTTATTACAATTATACAAGAAGAAAATAAGGGAACCGGAAGACCTTGCCAGGAATAAGCATCGGGTATATTTAGTTATCTGAAAATATGATGAAGGGCTTTTCTTCCGTATACAGCCCTTCATCCTTCCTTAGGCTCAGTGACCTGCGGAGGAATCTTTCCCTTTCCCCCGTGTGGTAGCCCGCAGGTTCAGGAATTCCACGAGCACGGAGAATGCCATGGCGAAGTAAATATACCCCTTGGGAATATGCTGCTCAAAAGCCTCCGCGGTGAGCGACACGCCGATCAGCAGCAGGAACGCCAGCGCCAGCATCTTGACGGAAGGGTGCCTGTTCACAAATCCGCTGATGGCGCCGGCAGAGAGCATCATGATGATCACGGCGATCACGACCGCAGCCATCATCACCAGTATATGATCCGCCATGCCCACCGCGGTGATCACCGAGTCGAGCGAGAAGACGATGTCGAGGAGCATGACCTGGAAGATCACGTTGGCGAAGCTCACTTTCTTCACGTTTGTCTCCGGCTCGTGCATCCCCTCGCCTTCCAGCCGGCCGTGGATCTCCACCGTGCTCTTGTAGATCAGGAACAGCCCGCCGACCAACAGGATCAGGTCGCGCCCGGACAGCAGCAGCCGTTCCTGCAGCTCGGGATTTTCAATATGCAGCCAGTCGGCGATGTTAAACAACGGCGCCGTGAGCGACATGATCCAGCTGATGGACAACAGCAGTAGCAGCCGTGTGATCAGCGCCAGCGCAAGCCCCAGCTGCCGCCCTTTCCGCTGCTGGGTGACGGGCAGCTTGCCGGTGAGGATGGAGATAAAGACGATATTGTCTATGCCCAGCACTATTTCCAGCACGGTAAGCGTCAGCAGGGAAGCCCAGATCTCAGGATTGGCGATCCATTCCATATAACGGTCGGATAAGGGAGCAAATGTAAGGAGTGTTTTTCTTACAGGTCATCCGTATAATGCCGCCGCTCCTTTTCCTGTGAGAATTTCCGGTCGTTGTAGGCGCCGGACTTGTTCCGCGCAATGGACAGCGTCTGCCAGTCCTCGTTTTTCAGCATCTTGGCGATAAACACCATCTGCCCGATATGATACGGGTAATGCGCCAGCTGGCGGTTAATGGCCTCGGTGACCGTATGGCCGTCGTTGCGGATATAGACGATCCGTTCCAGGTCGGCTTCGGTCAGCCTGCCGAGCGCGTCCAGCAGGCAGTCCCAGCCCTGATGCCAGCGGGCCATGAGCCCGTCTCTGTCCGCAAAGCTGTTGACGAACTCCGCGTCGCGGTCGCGCCACGGCTTCTCGCCGTCGGAATCCAGGAAGCCGGTGAAGCGGGACAGCATGTTGCCGGCGATATGGCTGACGAGTATCGCTATGCTGTTGCTTTCTTCGTTGTATTGCCGGAAGAGCTGCTCATCCTGCAGCTGCGCCATGGCTTTTTCTCCCAGCATTTTGTAGTACAGGAACTGCTTTCTGACGCTTTCGAGATAACTGCTCATGATCTGTTGTTTGATGGTGTATGTGCCCATTGCAAAAATCAGGAAAAGCAGCGAACGGATACAGATACAGTTCAGGCGTTTCAAAGGAGTACAGATGGCGGCGTAATTTTTGGCTGAAAGCTGCCACAGCCGGTGCGGCATACGCGCTTAAACAATTATCATTATTTTAGGGTTGACTTTCCGGTATCGCTATGCTGCACCAGTTTCCTTTTTACCTGGCCATCATTATCCTGATCATCCTGCTGATCCTGCTGGCCAACAGGATAAAGGTCGCCTACCCGATCCTGCTGGTGCTGGGCGGGCTGGCGGCGAGCTTTATTCCCGGCATACCGCCCATCAAGATTGATCCCGAGCTGATCTTCATCATCTTCCTGCCGCCGCTGCTGTATGAAGCAGCCTGGACGATCTCGTGGAAAGAGCTGTGGAAGTGGCGGCGTATCGTCGGCAGCTTTGCCTTTGTGGTGGTGTTCCTGACCGCTGTGGCCGTGGCGCTGGTTGCCAACCATTTTATCCCCGGCTTCTCGCTGGCGCTGGGCTTTCTGCTGGGCGGCATTGTCTCTCCGCCCGATGCGGTCAGCGCCGGCGCCATCATGAAATTCGTAAAGGTGCCCGGCCGCTTCCAGGCGATCGTCGAGGGCGAGAGCCTGTTCAACGATGCCGCTTCGCTGATCATCTTCCGCTTCGCGATGGTGGCCGTGGCTACCGGCCAGTTCGTCTGGCACGAGGCGGCGCTGAGCTTTGTGTGGATGGTGCTGGGCGGCGCGGGCATCGGGCTGCTGCTCGGGTATCTCTTTTACAAAACGCACCGGCTGCTGCCCACCAATGCCGAGATGGACATTGTGCTGACCCTGACGGCGCCCTATTTCATGTATATCGCCGCGGAAACCGCCCACAGCTCCGGCGTGCTGGCGGTGGTCAGCGGCGGGCTGTTCCTGGCCAACCGCAGGCATCTCTTCCTGAGCAGCGACAGCCGCATCAAGGGGTATTCCGTCTGGGGCAGCTTCAGCTTTATCCTCAACGGGCTGGTGTTCATTCTCATCGGGCTCGACCTGCCCGAGATCACCAGCGGATTGGAAGGCGTCAGCATGGGTACGGCCATCGGCTACGGGGCGCTGATCACCGCCGTGCTGGTGGTCAGCCGCATCCTTGCCGCCTATGGCGCGGTATTCGTCACGCTTATCGCCCGCAACTTCATCGCTGTTGCCGACACCCGGCATCCCGGGTACCGGGCGCCGTTCCTGCTGGGATGGGCGGGGATGCGGGGCGTTGTCTCGCTCGCGGCGGCATTGTCCATACCCGTGCAGCTCAGCGACGGCAGCGCCTTTCCGCAGCGCAACCTTATCCTTTTCATCACCTTCGTGGTGATCCTGCTCACGCTGGTCGCGCAGGGGCTGACGCTTCCCTGGTTCATCCGGAAGATCGGCGTCTTCCGCGCGGATGAGGCGCTGCCCGGCGATGCCCATTATCACGAGCTGCACCGCAGGCTGTACCGGGAAAGCGCCGCATATGTGCAGGAAACGTACGGCCAGGCCGTGGCCACGCAGCCCGCCCTGCAGCACGTCGTTGCAAAATGGAGCAGCGGCGAAGATGCGGCGGCCAGCATCAACCTGAATGCCGAATGCAAGACGGTCATGCTGGAGATGATCAACCGGCAGCGGGAATGGCTGCATGAATGGAATAAAGATGAGGCCGTTGCAGAAGATCACATCCGGAAACACCTTTACCGCCTGGACCTGGAGGAGGAACGGCTGAAGTATTTATAAGGAACGCGGGACCGGTAAAGGCATTTATACTTTTTCCAGCGCCTGCCGCAGATCCCAGATGATATCCTCGTAATGCTCCACACCCACGGAAAGGCGGATCATCTGCTCCGTGATGCCCATGGCCTCGCGGTGCTCCGGTTCCACGCCCGCGTGGGTCATCGTCAGCGGGTGCTCGGCCAGCGATTCCGTGCTGCCGAGGCTGACGGCCAGCTTGACCAGCTTCAAGGCGTTGAGCAAGCGGAACGCTTCCGCCTCGCCGCCCCGCACGTCGAAGGAAAGCATGGCGCCCGGCGAGGTGTACTGCTTCCGGTACACTTCGTATGCCGGAGATGAAGGGTCAATAGCGCCGAGGTAGTACACTTTTTCCACCTTCGGATGTTCCTGCAGGAATGCTGCCACCTTTTGCGCGTTGAGCGCCTGCTGCTCCATACGCACCTTCAGCGTCTCGAGGCTGCGCATCAGCAGCCAGCCGGTATGCGGCGCCGCCATGTTGCCGAGGAAGGTCCGCAGCACCTTCGCGCGGGCGATCAGCTCCCTGCTGCCGCAGCAGGCGCCGGCGATCACGTCGCTGTGGCCGCCGATGTATTTGGTGGCGGAGTACAGGGAGAAGTCGGCGCCGTGCTGCAGCGGATGCTGCCATAGCGGCCCCATATAGGTATTGTCCACCGCGAGATACACCTTTTGCTCCGCAGTGCTGTGCCGCCGCGCCAGGGAAGCGCAGGCCGATATATCTATCAGCGTATTCGTCGGGTTGGCAGGCGTCTCGATATAGATCATGGCCAGCCTGTCCGCATGGCCTGTGGCGCGGATGATCCGCTCCAGGTCCGCTTTTTCCTCGCCGGGCTTGAACGCGGCCGTATGCACGCCGATCTTCGCCAGGAAATGCTGTATGAAATGATCCGTGCCGCCGTAGAGCGGCGTGCTGTACAGGAGCAGGTCGCCGGGCTTCAGGAACTCGAGGAGGATCGTGGAGATCGCCGCCATGCCGCTTTCGAAGACGGCGCAGTCCTCCGCCTCATCCCACAGGCTGAGCCTGTTTTCGAGGATCTCGAGATCGGGATTGTTGATGCGGCTGTAGATGAGCCCCGTCTCCTCGGTCTGCCCTTTCTCGCGCAGGCCGTAGGCCACTTCAAAAAACGCCTTGCCCTCTTCCGCATTCCGGAAGACGAAGGTGGAGGTCTGGAAGATGGGGGATTTGATGGCGCCTTCGGAAAGCTCCGGCTTGAAGCCGTAAGACATCATCAGGCTTTCGGGGCGTAGCTTGTGTTCTTGTTCCATAGCTGCTGGTTAAGCCTCGCCAAAGTAAGTTTTTTCGGGCGGCGCACCAAAAGATGTCCGGCGGACGGCACGGCAAAAACCAGGAAGAGGATGTATCAAACCGATACACCCTCTTTTGATCCGGGCGCCCGATCGGGCAGCCTTTCGTTTATGTCAGCCGGGCTATGCCGGTTTACTTTTCTGAGACTTTCTCTTTCCGGCCGGATAAAGGCCTCTGGAACGCGCATTATTGCTTCAGCATCTTTTCCGTCCGGATCAGCCTGCCGTTCTTATCCGTGATGCGCAGCAGGTAGATACCATGCGCAAGACTGCCGACTGCAACGGCCCGGGCATCGGCGGCCTGCAGCAGCGTACGCCCTTCAAGACTGGAGATGTGCAGATCTACCGGCACGGGGCTGCTGACATATACGATGTCATGCACCGGGTTGGGATGTACACGGATCTGCCGTGCCAGCGCGCTGACGTCGTCTACCGATACATTGGTGACCTCGTACACACCGGAGACAGCCTCACAGCCATTGTCGTCGGTAACCCTTACGGAATATTCGCCGTTGGCCGTAACGGTAAACGTCGGATCGGTGGCGCCGGGTATATCCCCGTTTTCATCCATCCACTGATAAGCGTCGTATGTCTGCGTAACGCCCAGCTCATTCCCGTTCACCGTAATGAGGGGCGTGTCTATGGCATTAAGCGTCAGGGTAAGGGTGATCGTGCTGTCGCAGCCGTTGGTATTGGGGATGACCTGCGTGTAGGTGCCGCTGGCGGTATAGACCGTTCCGTTTAAGCTGTAGCTTTCCCCGCATGCGGCTACGGCAATCCGGGCAGATGTGGGATTTCCGCAGCCCAGCTTCACGATAAACCCGTCGGCGCTGCCTGCAAGCGGGCTAAGCACGCCGTTGACGCCGCCAAGGTTGAAGTTCGCCGGATCGGAAAGGAAATAACCGGTGACATACACGCTCCCGTTGCCGCTCACCGCCACGCCGTTGCCTCTGTCAAAGCCGGTGCCGCCCATGTTTTTGGCCCATATGTAATTACCGCCGGGCCCATATTTGGCGACGAATACATCACCCGACCCTGCGGAAGTAAGCCTGGCGGGGCCGGAAGAAAAGTTTGCCGTATCGTTGAACCCGCCGGTTACATATACATTATTGCCTCCGTCCACGGCCACGCCATAGCCTTCATCAAAGCCCGGCCCGCCCATGTTCCGAGCCCAGAGAAAAGCACCGGCGGTGTCGTACCCGGCCAAAAACGGATCGCGCGATCCTCCTGCGGTAGCAAGCGTGAGGGAGGTGCCGTCAAAAGTCACATTGCCGTTAATGTGGCCCGTAATATACACATGACCATCGGCAGCCGCGGCCACGGATATGCCATAGTCGTCATCCGGGCCGCCCATCCGCCTGGCCCATATATAATTGCCGGCGGAGTCGTATTTGGCGAGGAACGCATCGCTCACGCCTGCGGCGGTCAGCATGGCCGTGCCGTTGGGGTTGAAATCTGCCGAGCCGTTGAAGAAGCCGGCTACGTAAATATTGTTACGGCTGTCTACCGTTATCGCCGTGGCATCGTCGCCGTCGGTGCCGCCGATATTTATTGCCCAGACAAAGCTGCCGTTGGAGTCCAGCTTCATCACATACCCATCCCCGCTTACGGCCGGCGGCAGTATGTTTGAAGACGAGCCAAAGCTGAAATCCGTGGAATTATAAAGGCCGGTCAGGTACACATTGCCGTTACCGTCCACTGCGATGCCCCTGCAGAAATCGCCGTCGCTGCCACCCATGGTTTTTACCCAGCGGAAATTGCCGCCGGCATCGTATTTGACCACAAACACGCTGTTCCATGCCGTAGCCGCAAAGGTCTGCGTGGTGCCGTCCGGGGAAAAGTCGGACGAGGAGAACCCTCCCGCCACATACACATTTCCTTTGTCATCCACGGCTATTTTTGTCCCCTGCTCCGTACTGCTGCCGCCCAGGTTCCTGGCCCAGAGGAAGCTGCCGCCGGCATCGCATTTGGCCAGAAAGCCGTCGGAGCCTCCTCCGCTGGTCAGCGTAGCGGCGCCGAAGGATGCCGTCGCCCCGTTATAGAAACCCGTCGTATAGGTATTCCCGCTGCGGTCCGCCTGTATATCCAGGCTCTGGTCGAAATCGGCGCTTCCCATATTTACCGCCCATTCAAAAGCGGGGTTCTGCGCATTTACCCCTGCCGTATATCCTGCCAGCAGCAGGCAGGCGGCAAGCGTTTTCATATATCCCGGGAGCATACGGCTCCGGGACGGACTGATCTTTCTGCTGGTGTACATTTTTTTCATTTTTAGCTATTTATCAATAAACAAAAGGGCACGCTCACACAGACTGTGACGCTTACCATAACCATGCCTGCAGGGCTTGTACTGAGTACCGCCGCTGTTGCAGCATACGACGGTCTGAGCAAAGGTATTTTTCATCATTTTCATCACCAATGGTGCAAACTGCAATTTTCGGGATGGTGGAAACCACAGTTTTTTGATACGGCTGCTGCCGCTGGCGATAATCCGTTAATTTGCACAGTGCATAATCACGATGTTGTGATCGTACGGAAACATATCGGCCGGAACGGGGTTCTTATCAGCTGTATCTTATGCGCATTATGCGCCTGCCGCAACGCCGGCGACAGCGGGAAATCCGCTATCGCTCCCGGCGACAGCATCGAAATATTCCGGCTGAAGGCAAAAGCGGACAGCCTGTCCTGGTATGAGCCGGACAGCGCGATCCGTTTATACCAGCGTTCGCTGCAGCTGAGCAGGGACCGTCACTTCAACCTGGGCATCACGGAAAACCTGATCGGGCTGGGCTTTGTGTCCATCAACCATGCGCGTTATGCCGACGGGTTTACCTATGTGCAGGAAGGCATACGCCATCTGTCATCCATGAAGGAGCCGGAGCGCAAAAGCCTGGCCACCTTATACAATAACCTCGGCGCCATCTACCTGCATACCGGGAACTATGACGAGGCGGCGGCGTGCTGCTATAAGGCGACGAACATCGCCACCAACCTGAAAGATTATGCGTTCATTGCCCGGTCTGTCAATAACTTCAGCGCCATTCTCTCCGAGATGGGCGAGCTGGAAAAGGCGCTTGCATATATCCGGCAGGGGAAAGAGATATCCTATCAGCATAACATCAGGCAGTATTTATCTTACCTGTACCTGAACGAAGCGCGCATACAATACTGGAAGAAAAACTATGATGATGCTTTGTCCAAATGCCAGCAGTCTTTTCAGCTGGCGACGGAGTTCCGGCAGGTAAGCACGCAGCATGACGCCGTTCACCTGAGCGGTATGATCTATGAAGCGAAAGGGCAGCTTTCGCGCGCGAGGGAATGCTACCGGAAAGTCCTGGATATGCAGTCCGACTATCCCATCGGCAAAATGCGTGCGGCCATGTCCATGGGCGAGCTGGAGCTCGATGCCGGGAATAACGCACTGGCAAAGGCATACCTTACCGATGCCCTGCGGATGGCGCACGCGTTGGATGCACGAAAAGAGCTGGTGGATATTTACAGATCCCTGACGCAGTATTACCGCAGGACGGGCGATTATGACCAGGCCTTTGCCCTGCAGGAGCACGCCACGGCGTTAAAGGACAGCATCTTCAACCTGGAGAAGATCAATGCGGTCAACCTGCTGGAGGTAAAATACCGGATGGCGCAGAAGGACAAGGAGCTGGCGGAGAACAAGCTGATGATCACGGGCCAGAAGGCCAAGATCGTGCGGAACAACATCCTGATATGGGGGCTGCTGCTCATCGCCGGGACGACCATCACCATCCTGCGCATCAGCTACCGCAACCGGCAGCGGTCGGAAAAGCAGAAAAGGGAAATAGCCGTCTGGCAGGCCTTGTCGGAAGGGGAAGAAAAAGAGCGGACACGCATTGCCCGCGAGCTGCATGACGGCATCGGCGGACTGCTGAGCACGCTGAAGATGCAGCTGGGCATCCTGGCGAAGAGAATGCCGGAGGTCATGGCTACCGACATTTACCAGGAAGCGGGCGCACTGCTGGATAATACTATTACGGAAGTCCGCAAAACGGCGCATAACCTGATGCCCGAGCTGATCCTGCGACATGGGCTGGTAGAAGCCATCCGTATTTTCTGCAGCAACATGCAGGATGATGAGGGGTTAAAAATGGATTTCCAGTACTACGGGTATATCGGAAGCCTGGATCCCGGCTTTCAGCTGGCGGTGTACCGGATCATACAGGAATTGCTGCAGAACGTGCTGAAGCATGCCCGGGCAAGCGCGGTGCTCGTACAGCTGAGCCGGCACAGCGATGTGCTGGACATCACCGTAGAGGATAACGGGAAAGGCTTCGATACCGCGGTAGAAAGAAAAGGCATGGGGCTGAACAGTATCGAAAGAAGGGTGAAGGAGCTGAACGGCAATATGCATATCAGCTCCATGCCGGGGAAAGGGACGAATATTTATATCGAGTTCCACATAGCCGATGAAACGGAAGCGCCCGGTAATGAGCCAAAGCTGCGGGAGGCATTATCAGGCCGGTAAAACGAAACGCGTATGAAGATCAAGGTAAGCACCCTGGACGACCATCCCGTAGTGATCAACGGGATCAAAAACATGCTCCGGGAGTATGACCAAGTGGAGCTGCTGGATACCTGCACCGATGAAGAGGCACTGCTGGCAGCCATACAAGAGCGGCAGCCGGACGTGCTGCTGCTGGATGTGCAGATGCAGGGGAAGCAGGGCGACGAGCTGGCGGCGCTGATATCCGCCAGGTACCCGGGAATAGCGATACTGGCCCTTTCCAACCTGAACCAGGCATTTCATGTGCGGAACATGTTTTTAAGCGGCGTGAAAGGATACGTGCTGAAGACGGCGGAGCCCGGCCGGATCATGGAAGCGATAGAAAGCGTGCACAGGGGCGAGCAGTACATAGACCCCGTGCTCAGGAACAGCATGCTCAGCGACCTGCTGACGGATACCCGGGCGAAGCAGCATGCAATACCTGCGCTGACCACGCGGGAGAAGGAAATACTGGAGCTGATCGCGGAGGAAATGACCAGCCAGGAGATCGCGAAAAAGCTGTTCATCAGCCTCAGCGCGGTGGAGAATCACCGGCTGAATCTGCTGTTTAAATTGAATGTCAAGAATGCGGTGGGGCTGATACGGAAGGCTATTCAGCTGGGGTTGATACGGCCGTAAAGTTTTTCATCCGGATCCGAAAATTGTTATGATAAAAAATGTAATTCTTGAATTTTCAATGCTATTATTGCAATTAAATTGATGGCCCAGACTACAGACTCCGCTCCCTACTGCAGGCCCAACTACAAAGGGGCGAACATGGATCAATAATCTCTATCTTTGCGGCACAAATTATGCCATGAACATGAGTGAGCTTGCGCCATGCCCGATGTGCAAATCCGCATTTACCTACAAAATGGACAGTCTGCTGGCCTGTCCTGAATGCGGGCACGAATGGAATCCGGAAGAGCCTGCGGCACAGGCGGATTCACCCGTAATAAAAGACTGTAACGGGAACCTGCTACAGGATGGGGATACGGTTATCACAATCAAGAATCTCCCGGTAAGGGGCGCGTCTCAAAGCATAAAAGCCGGAACCAGAGTTAAAAACATACGCCTGACAGACGGCGACCATAATATTGATTGCAGGATCGAAGGTTTCGGCGCCATGTCGCTCAAATCAGCGTTCGTGAAAAAAGCGTAGTGCCGTGTCGGCGGCAACTATCCATCCGCATATTCCCTGGACTTTAAAAATGAGCGCTTCCATATAAATCACACAGACCAAAGCATGGCACAAAACGAAATACACACTGATATTTATACCCTCAAAATATTAGACACCGATTACCTCACGCACAATGTAAAACGTTTTGTGGTGGAAAAACCGGCTGACTTCATATACACGCCCGGCTTTTCCACACACCTTGCTGTAAACGTGCCCGGCTGGGAAGACCAGTGGCGCAACTTTACCTTTACTTCTCTCAATGCCTGGGATTACCTGGAGTTTATCATCAAGATCTACGATGACCACAATGGCGTTACCCGGCAGCTGGGCAAGCTTAATGCCGGCGCTACGCTGCTGATGAAAGATGTGTTCGGTACTATTCATTACAAGGGGCCGGGGATGTTCCTGGCAGGCGGCACCGGTATCACGCCGTTCATCGCTATATTCCGCGCCCTGTATTACAGCGGCAATATGCGCAATATAGGGCTGCTTTATTCCAATCATTATCATGAGGATGTTATCCTGCACGATGAGCTTAAGCGAATGCTGGGGAATGCCTATGCCAATTTTTTCAGCAAAGAAGGGGTCATCGGCTTCGGCGAAAAACACATAGACCGCAGGATGCTGGTAGAAGCCATCGGGGATTTCGACACGCGCTTCTATGTATGCGGGCCGGAGGCTTTCGTTACCGACATCAGCCGGTATCTGCTGGAGCTTGGTGCGCAGATGGAGGCGATTGTTATTTAAACCGGCAAGCGCGGCATTATCTGAGTGCCCTAATCTGTCAGCCGCCTGTCCCGGCGCTCAGTCATGCTGCCGGTAGCGCATTCGCTATGGCTACCCCAGCAATGTCTCGGCGGGGATGTGCAGGTTGTGGTAGAGCGATTTGATCATCTTCAGCGTCAGGGGACGTTTCCTGTTGAGCACTTCGGAGACGCGGTTTTTTCCGCCGAGATGTTTGGCCAGGTCCTGCTGGGATAGATTCAGCTGCTCCATCCGGTATTTGATGGCCTCGATAGGATCCGGCGGAAGGATAGGCGTATGGCGCTTTTCGTACTCATCTACGAGTATCGCCAGTACCTCCAGCAATGATGCTTCTTTGGATTTCGGCGGCGCATCCCAGAGCTGTTCGATCTGTTTCAGGGCTGTTTGATAGTCCTTCTTTGTTTTGATCCGCTTGATGATGATGTCCTGTATGTTGATCATTTCCTGCTCGTTTAGATGTTTTTGATGTCCTGATGGTATCGTATTCCCTGTGCGTTCCTGCAAAAAAGGGGAAGCCTACGTTATGCTTCTGGTGAGCAGATTTTTCAGGATTTGTAAAATTAGTGAAAGTTCCCAAAATGGGAACACGAGAAATGATTGGCAATTATCAGTGTTCCTAAAAAACTAAAGCTGCTTTCATCACCAACACAAGTTTGGGAGAGGAGGAAGCAGCATCACCCCACAAAGATACGCAACCTGTTCATTATCAACAAATTTTTCTTCAATTTTGTAATGCATGACCAGAGCGCAGCTAACATATTGTTTGTCAGCACCACGATTTCATGTTTACCTGAAGCAGGCGGATAATGATATTGATAAAGCCTGTACGCTTTACAAAGCAAACATGGAACTTTCCGGCGCGTTCTACCCTATGCTGTCGGTCGTTGAAGTGAGCCTGAGAAATGCAATCAATGAAACCCTGAAAGCATATTTCGGGGATGAATACTGGTTTTCGAACAAACTGCCTGCTGATTTTTCGCCCTACATTACGGAAGCGGTACAAAAGCTGAAGTCGCAACGGAAAAATATTACTGCTGACCGCATTATCGCGGAGTTAAACTTCGGCTTCTGGAACCGGTTATTCAACCGGTATTATGCAAGCCGGCTTTGGAAGCCATTGCGGCTGGTTTTTAAAAATATGCCGAAACCGCAACGGCAAAGAGATACAATCGCCGATACCCTTTATCGCATCAGGAGATTGCGGAACAGGATATATCATTACGAGCCGATTTTCGCCAATCCGGACGATCTGGAAAACCGATATGAAGAAATGTACCGGCTGCCGGGATGGCTCGATAAAGATCTGCCACAGTTGTTAACCGGTATTGACCATTTTCACAGTATTCTGAAAAGAACAAAAGCGATTTAGCAGCCGGCGAAAAACAGCAGTCAAAACATACCAGATCATTACGAGGAAACCCTTTCAATGATCACAGCTGGCAGTCGCATAACAAAACCGGCTGCCTTACGATAAAGCAGCCGGTTTTGTAACATGACACATACATGCAGACATGCCCCCGGACACAGCTTACAGCACCGACGTCACCGGCGCGGGCATCGCAGCGGGTAACATGGCAGTCACTATCCTGGAGGCTTCAGACACGGCCGCTCCCACCGGAGACGCGCCTGCCGCTACACCATCCCGCGCATGCTCCGGCGCCCTGCGATGCCACACCGACAGCAGGTGACACGCCTCCGCCAATCGGTGCAGCCACTGCGTCACTCCCGACAGATCGCGATCCTCGCCTGCCTCAGACGGCGTGCAGTCCGTCAGCGAGTAGCTGAACAGATCGTACAGCTCCGATTGCCACCACGACAGCGGACGAGCCGAAAACAATCCCGCAAACACCGCTCCCGGACACCCCAGCTCCCCACGGCTCAGGTGCGCCGGAAAGTACGTCCACGCATCCGCGCCTTCGTGCGGACAGTACAACGACTGCGGCGGCAGCCCGCCAC
>Ga0206101_1000092_pt1 | contig 24717 bp, 13 predicted proteins | sample 1B0metagenome_FD_148613 | JGI IMG/M metagenome (GOLD analysis project Ga0206101, IMG submission 148613) | Enriched microbial communities from leaf-cutter ant dump, University of Wisconsin, Madison, United States - 1B0 | ecosystem: Environmental > Terrestrial > Nest > Insects nest > Nest dump... | reverse complement strand
TTGATCTCGTTATCCGGAGAATACGGTACGCCGGCAAACTCGATACGTACATATTTCATAACGCCGGAGTTGTCGTTCGCCTCAGAGCCGCCGTACCAGATGTATTTTTTCTCGTCGCCGCCGGAAGTCGGGGTAAGGCCGCCTTCGATCTTGGCTTCACCGCCGGTAGGGTTGATCGGAGCTTTACCCAGCAGGATCACACCGCCCCAGTCGCCCTGGTTACGGGCGCCCACAGGCAGCGAAGAAGTGAAGATGATCGGCTTGTCTGCCGTGCCGGCTGCGTTTATTTTACCGCCGCGCGTAACCACCAGCGTGCCTTTGGTCGCCTTATCGCCAAGCAGTATGGTACCCGGCTCGATCGTTAACGTTGCACCTGATGTTACGTAAACAAAACCCCTGAGCAGGTATGTTTTGTCTGCCGTCAACGTCTTGTCTGCGGTAATATCCCCTGACAACTCAACGATGCCGCTGTCGCTGCCACCGTTGTTATTATTGTTGTTATTGTTATTGTTGTCGTCATTCTTTTTACATGCGCCGAGCGTCAGTAAGGCCAGGGATAAGCAGGATAATAAGAGTTGTTTCATTGTCTTTTAAATTTTGAGCAAACCTATCAGGATAATATAATGCTAATGTTACGCCAGTATTAACTTACTGTTACCAAGCGCGTCAGAATCTGTAATTGTACATGATCATGAATGTGGTACCGGGACGGTATTCGCCATAGATCCAGTCTTTGCCGGAGTCTATGGTGCCGGAAGTAACATCCTGCCTGTCGAACCTGCCGTTATTATCCTGGTCGAAGTATAGTCTTACAGGATTGTTGAGCATGTCCTTAACGGTAAATCTCAGCTCGCTGTGTGCAGAGATATGATAGCTGGCCTGGAGGTCGAGCAGGTTTCGTGCATTCTCATACACATGGCCGAAGCGCCCCTGGCCAACGAGGAATATACGCTGGCCTATCCTGTTGTACAGCACGTTAAAGCTTAGCTTATTATCAGGAAGGGTATAGCCCAGTGAAGTATTGATCACATAAGGCGACTGCCCGGACAGCGGACGGCTGGTGTATGCATGGCCGTTGGCGTAGTTTGTGCTGTCCAGCAATACCATGGAGTTGATGTACGCAAAGTTGGCATAGAAGTTCATGTGCTCGAAGAAGCTGTTCTTCCTGATAAAGCCGAGTGTTTTTCTTATTTCAAGCTCCACACCTACATTTCTTGCGTTGCTGTAGTTCATCGGGTTAATCTCGTAGCCGCTGTTTTGTCCGTTCACATTGTTTTCAATGGTGTTGTCGAAATGCTTGTAGAAAACCGATACGGACAATATCTCACCTGCGCCGGGATACAGCTCGTAGCGGATGTCCATGTTATCTATACGGCTGCGGGTAAGCGCTGTATTGCCCTGCACAGTGGCGTTCAGCTCGTAATCGTAATAGCTGAGCGGCGCTACCTCTCTCAGCTCCGGACGGGCAACGCTGCGGAAGTAAGAGGCGCGCAGGTTGGACTTTCCCGTAAGGCTGTAGGTAAAGTTGGCAGAAGGAAGCAGATCGTTCCAGACGGGATTGATCTTTACACCTCCGTCGCCTGTCTGAAGGCTCAGGTTATAAGACTCAAAACGCGTACCCCAGACCAGGCGTATCTTCTCCGAAAATTTATTATCGAGCATAGCAAAACCCGCTGTCGTCGTGGCTGTCGTTTTGTACTCATCGCCGGGAATGGTAATCTCATCGAGCCTGTAGGCGCCTTTCTGTATCAGGTCGTCGCTGAACAGCGTCTCCACGGGACGTGCGCGGATATTCTCTTCGTCCGGCGTGTAGATGTTCAGCACAGAACCGATATAACGGTTGCTGAAGTCCCTGTGGCGGTATTGTTCAAAAGCGCCTATTTTCAGGTTACTTTTCTGATGGAACAGGTTAAAGGGCAGGCTGTAATTAACATTACCCGTCATGATGTTTTCATTCAGGTCGCCGAACAGCCGGTTATTGGCCTTGCCGAGCGTTGTATTATCCGCCAGGAAATCGTTGGCGCCAAACTTGCTGTAAGATACTTTGCGCTGGTCCGGGCGGTTGTTGATTATATTATTGTAAGAAAGCAGCCAGCCCAGCCGGCTCTGGCCGCGGCCGATCTTATGCTCGCCTTCGACAGAAGTCTTCAGCAGTGATTTCTGAACAAGGTCGAACGCATAGTAGCGGATGTCTGAAGAGCTGCTGTTGTTATAGCCTTCGCGGTACAGGAAGTTGTCATCAAAGATCCTGTTGTACAGCGATTTGAATACAATCTTGCTGCCGCCGAAATAATAGCCCGCATTAAACAAAGCCCCCAGGTTGCTGGAATAGGTGTACACATTGTCGTCATAATCGAAGCCATCGTACTGGCGGATGAGGTTATTTTTGATCAGCTCATTATGGCTGTATGTCAGCGCACCCGTAAAGCCGAATTTATTGCCATTGCCGGCATGATACACACGCCCCAGAGCGCCCTGCAGGCTGACGCCCGGGAATGCCTTATGCGTTCTTACGGCGAAGTCATTATTCAGCAGGCTCAAGGCGCTGTTGCTTTGCGGCTGTGTAACACCCCGCTCCACTACCTTGCTCGCCGGGAAGCTGCCGGGAAGCTGCCGGGCGCCGTCATCAAAGCCAAGGAAATCTGTTGAGGAACGATAGCCCGACCTGAAGTCCTTACCTGTGGAAATGGTATTGTACATACCGCCGATGCTGATGGTATTGAAATTATCATCGGGCGTTTCCTTGGTCAGGATGTTGATCACGCCGCCGGCAAAGTCGCCCGGAAGATCGGGGGTAGCGGCCTTTGTGATCACGATATTATCTATCATCGCAGCGGGGATAATATCGAAAGAGAATGCTTTCCTGTTGGGCTCCGTGCTGGGCAGCACCGAGTTATCCGTCATGGCGACGTTGTAACGGTCGCTCAGGCCGCGCACCACGACGAATTTATTATCCTGGATCGTCGTGCCGCTCACACGCTTCAGCACTTCGCCCGTGCTCCTGTCCGGCGACTTTTTGATGATGTCTGCAGAGATGCCGTCAGAAATGGTGGCGGCATTCTTTTGCAAAATGTATAGGGCGTTAACGTTTTCCTTTTTAAGAGAAGAATGCACCACCACTTCATCGAGCTGGGTAGAGCCGGACTCCCGGATCGCTACGTTGATGTTAACGGTTGCACGCTCTGTCACATGCACCCCTTCCACTTCTTTGGACTGAAAGCCAACATAGTTCACCACTACAATATGGGTACCTGCCGCTACAGGCAGCATAAAATTACCGTCAATATTTGTCGCGGTGCCTTTACCGGCGCCTTTTATGGAAACGGTAGCGCCGATAATCGGCTCACCGGTCTTTTCATCTGTGATCTTACCGGTGATTTTCCCGTCGGCAAAGGCCCCCCATGAAAGGAGCAGGGCGGAAAGCATGAGAACAATGCGCATGTATATGATTTGCCCGCAAAGTTCTCCTGCCAATGTTATCAATTCTTTACCGGGATGTTATGCCGGTATTAACCCTGTGTTAAGCGAACATTAATTCTGAAAAGTCAATGCCTTTCACTGTTGTTTTTTTATTACCAAACAATTAATCGGGGGCCTGCCTGTTTTTGTAAGATAATAGTAATAGCAGCAGCCGGAAGTCAGCATTTAACGGCGGATCAGGTTCAGCTCTGCCGCCTTCTTCACCAGCGCAGACACCTTCTTCACATCCAGCTTGGCAAGGATGCTTTCCCGGTGATGCTCCACGGTACGCTTGCTCAGGTGCAGCAGCTCCGCTATCTCCGTGCCGGTATGATTATCGGCGATGAGCTGCAGTATTTCCCTTTCCCGCCTCGTGAGCAGCGTGCCCGCTTCCTTCTGCCGCTGCAGGTTACGCTCATCCTCCTGCAGGCGCACGGAGACGGTCTCGTCAAGATACTGGCCGCCGTTATGCACCACCTGTATGGCTTCCGCAAGCACCTCCTTGCCGGTATGCTTGAGCAGGTACCCGGCCACGTTGTATTGCAGCATGTTCCGGATGTGGAAGATATTATCCGTGCTGGTAAGCACGATGATCTTCAGCCGGGGATACTGCTGCGCAATGATGCCGGCCAGCTCGTCGCCCTGCTGCCCGGGCATGGCGATGTCCAGCAGCAGCACATCCGGCACGATCGTCTGCAGTCCTTCGAGCAGCTTCTTCCCGTCGGGCCATGAGGCGACCACATCTATCTCCGAGCTGTAGCGCAGCATGTTGCGCACGCCTTCGGCGATCAGGCTGTGGTCGTCAGCTATGGCTACTTTTATGGACATAGGCATGCTAATTTATGTCAAATTCAATATACACGGACGTGCCCCGTTCCGGGGATGTGTCCAGCGACATCCGTCCGTTCATCACCGTCACACGCCCCTGGATGTTCAGCAGTCCCCGTCCCTGCTTCATCGCCTGCTCCGGCTCAAAGCCTTTCCCGTTGTCCTCCACCGTCAGGCTCACCATGGCGCTGCCGGAGTGCAATTGCACATATACATGTGTGGCGGCGGCATGCTTCAGCGTATTCTGCACCAGCTCCTGGATGATCCGGTACAGCGACAGCTGGAAATCCTTGTGCAGGTCGTCGAACTGTCCCTGCACCTGTACGTCAATCCGTGTTCCCGCGTCCTGCTCCATGTCGGCGCAGTACAGGCGCACGGCTTCCGGCAGGCTGTGGCGGATCAGCACATCGGGCATGAGGTTGTGGGCGGTGCTGCGTATCTCATGCCGCACTTCCCCGATCAGCGCCTTCATCTTCCGGAAGGCCTGCGAAGTCCCGATGCCGTCGCCCTCCTCCCGGATCCGCTCCAGGTTGTACGAAGCTGCCGAAAGCAATCCCCCGACATGATCGTGCAGGTCCACCGCGATCCGGTTCCTTTCCTATTCCTCGCCGCGGATCATAGCTTTCAGCTCGTCAATTTCTTTCTGCTGCCGGTAGATGAACATCCGCCGCCGCGAGCTGCGGTACAGGCTCAGCAGGAGCGCCGTGATGCCCAGCGCGCCGATGCTGATGGCCGCGATCCAGATGTTGCGGTTGCGTATCTCATGCGCGCGCAGCAGCAGCTGGTTTTCCTTGTAGGCAAGCTCCTTCTCGTGCTCCGAAAGGCGGTACTGGGCTTCGAGCCGGTCTATCTCGCCTTTCCGTGCCGTCTGGTTCAGGCTGTCGCTCAGCCTGGAAGACTGTTTCTGGTACTGATAGGCACGGCCGGGATATCCCAGCTTGTCGCATACCTCTGCCAGGTGAGAAAAAAAATAAACTTTGGAAAAGGTATTGAACTGCTTCCCGGCCATATCCGCTTCTGCAGCCATCCCATATGCATACGCCTTGCGGAAATTTCCAAGCTGATACCAGGCATTACTCAACGCATAATGGAAGTCATAGTAATTGATAGTGGTACCTATGCCCGTAATGCCCAAGCCTTTCTCGAGATAGCCGAGCGCTTTTGCAGGCTGCTGATTTTCCAGGTAATAATTTCCCCAGTTCAGCAGTGCTTTCTGCTGCTGACGTTTGTCAGCAGCAAGACGGGCGTATTCCGTTGCCCGATGCAGGTAGTGAAGCATTTGTGCCGTATCCCCAAGGCGGTTGTACACAAAAGACAGGTTGTTGGCAATGAAAGCGAGGCTGGATACATACGGCTTCCGCAAGGCAAGCTGTTCGCCTTTTTTAAGGTAGCCGGCAGCACGGTACAGATCATCATTATTGATCCAGACCGCGCCCAGGTTGTTGTAGGCATAGAGCATAGCCTGGGTGTCTTTCCTGCCTGCGGCATATTCCAGCGACCTGTACAGGTAATATATCGCCGAATCATTCCTGCCCGAAAAAGTGTATGGTACAGCCATGGACTGGTACCAGCTTACGGTCAGCGAGCGTGCCCTGAAAAAGGCGTTTTTGCAATACATCTCTGCACTCCGCAGATAGAACAGCGCTTTTTCCTGTTCCCCTCTGTCTGCATAATACCGGCCTATGCCGTTCAGGGCTACGCATATGCCGTCGGGATAGGGAATACCGCGGCTGAGCTGCCGTGCTTTTTCAAATAAAGGCAGCGCACTGTCGGGATATATGGGCAGGTAATAGCTGGCTTTGCTGATCAGCTTATGGACATAAGCAGTGTCCTCGGACCTGATGGGAAAGAAATTCTCTGGAAAGATATGCAGCTTACGGATATCCTGTGCCACTGCCGGTAATGCCAGCATCACCGTGCCCCAGGCGGCCCCTTTGACAGCCCGTTTATAAAAGCGGAGCCGCGGTAAAAAAGACAGGTACACTGGGTTCAATGTGTAAGATGATTTTAAGCAGGTAACGAAGCTATTAAAATTGTCAATATCTCACAAACAATCAGTCTGCCTTTAAAGAGATTTTGTCACAGGACTGCCATACATATAAATTGGGTAGAAACTACCCTTGCTGCGACTGTAGTCGTATCCGACTTTTGTCATGATACATCAGGTTGTTTTGTTAACACTTAAATTCAGTAAAAATGACACGCATTTTATTCAGATTTAATTTAGCCCTCTCCTGCCTGGCTTGTGCATATATGACGGCATATGCACAAGCCCCGTCGCTTGCCTGGGTACATCAATATGGCGGTACGGACGTAACATTGGGTACCTCAGTGGCCGCAGACGATTCGGGAAATGTGTATGCAGCCGGTACTTTTAGCGGTGGCCTGAACCTTAATCTGGGATCAGGCCTGTCCCCTGTTACAGCAATTACCGGCAGGAACGTTTATATCACTAAAGTCAATGCTGCCGGAAACCTGTCATGGGCAAAATATTTTCAGGGCGGCACCAATACGAACTATGTCAATGCCGTTGCCGTGGATGATTCGGGGAATGTGTATGCAGCCGGGCGGTTCCGGGACTCCATGGACTTTAATCCGGGAGGCGGGGGATATAAATTGTACACCCTGGGAACCGGCAGTAGTGCATATGACATTTTTATCGCCAAGCTGGACGCGTCAGGAAACTTTGTGTGGGCAAAACAGATAGGCGGGAAATATACGGACATGGTACTGAACCTTCAGTTGGATGGCGCAGGGAATATCTATGCGGTCGGACAGGTTAACGATACCGTGGATTTTGATCCGGGGCCGGGTGTATATGAACTGACCGGTGCCGGCAACACCTGCTTTTTACTCAAATTAAATAACTCGGGAGCATTCGGCTGGGCGAAAAGAATACCGGGTATAACCCAGATTAAGGGTTTGGCCGTGAATAAAGGAACCGCTGATCTTTATGCTGCTGTAGGCTTCAGCAGCACGCTGAATTTAACGATGTCTTCCGGGAGCTACACGCTCGTTCCGGACAGCGCTGCAAATATACTTATACTGAAGCTCGACTCCTCCGGCGCCTTTTCATGGGTAAAGCAGATCAGCAGCAGTAAATCCTGTGGCATAGGTGGCATTGCCCTGGATAAGTATGGGAGCATTTATCTTACAGGAAGTGTGTCGGGAACTATGGATTTTGACCCCGATCCTGCCGCCACTTACCATCTTACGGTTACAGGCACGTACAAGCTTAGCAGCCCCACCATATACCCCGGGATCGGCGCCTTTGTGGCCAAGCTGGACTCAGCCGGCAGCTTTCAGTGGGCCAGCCTGCTGGACGCAAACAGGTCTGCCCTCCCGCAGAACATAGCCGTGGAAGCCGGCGGGAAAGCAGTATATACAATCGGCTACTTCAGGGATACCATTGACCTTGATCCCGGTACCGGCACCTTACAGTTTACGGTCGGCACCGAGGTTGCCACTTATGTTTCTAAACTGGACGCCCACGGGAATCTGGGCTGGGGGGCCTCTTTCGTTTCTCTTACCAGCGCTACCAGCGGTTATGGTATCGCAACGGATAAAAGCGGCTATGTCTATACTACGGGAGACTTCCTGAAGCAGGTAGACTTCGATCCAAGCGCTACCTCTACGGTACTTGATGTCGCCACCACCGGCACCGGTGGCAGGGATGCATGGGTACAGAAATTATTTGACTGCGACTATATGTCAGATGCGCTCACTCTTTCCGGCCCTGACACGGTCTGTCTTGGCAATACTGCCATTTACGAAGTTGCCCCCGTTCCCGGAGCTGTTTCCTATATCTGGCAGTTGCCTAATGGCTGGACAGGCAGCAGCAATACCAATACCATCAGCACAGATGTAACCGGGTCAGGAACACTCTCCGTGCGGGTAGCCGGCTCATGCGATACCAGCCTTCCGCAGGAGCTGCAGGTAGTTGTCCGCATGGTAGGTGTAACGATCGCAGTGAGCGGGAATGTATTAAGTACTACACAAAATGACTATGACTCCTGGCAATGGTTCCGGAATGACACGCTGATAAACGGCGCCACCAGCGCTACCTATACGGCTACGGCAAACGGGGATTACAGCGTAGTGGCGACAAAATCGGGCTGCAGCGATACAGATCATTATTTAATTTCCAATATCGCTGTGCATGATCCGGCAAACAATCCTGTGATCACCGTATATCCCAACCCCGCCGGTGATGTGCTGTATATCAGCAGTCCCGTTGCGGTGAACGTTACACTGACAGGTATCGAAGGGAGGGAAGTGCTGCAGGCTTACAATCCCGGGAAAATAGATATCAGTCCCCTGGCCAAAGGTGTATATTTATTAGCGATCAGAAATGCGGAAGGAAGGCTGATAAAAGTGGAAAATATAGTGAAACGGTAATACCCGGCTCATGCTTTTATATACCGGTGGGCATATACCCGCCGGTATATTGCATAATAAGACTCCTGATGACCTGTATAAAGCTTCTGCTGCAATGCTGTATCTCTGCTGTTATATAATCATGGCGGCATGCCGTATGTTCAGCATATTACTGAAACCACAGACTATTCTGATGCTATTCCCGTTGCTCCTGCAGACGATGGCTGTTTCTGCACAAAAGGAGCAGTATATCTGGATATTTGGCGGCAAACAGGGTTATGGTATTGATTTTAACGGTTCTGCACCTGTGGTATTCAGATCCAATTTTCAGCAGCACGAAGGCTGTGCTTCCATTTGCGATGCAAACGGGCAGCTTTTATTCTATACAGATGGTAATACGGTCTATAACCGGAACCAGGTAGTCATGCCCGATGGCAACCTGGGGTTGGAGGCCTGTGGTCTGTTTCCGTTGCCGGTCTTTTCCATTACCCAGCCCGCCGTTATCATGGAAGCTCCGGGGCGAACGGGGGTATATTATGTGTTTTCCAACGTCATCTCTTCACGTTGTGACTACCTGTATTGGCACACCATTGATATGCAGCAGGACAACGGGCTGGGCAATGTCATTCAAAAGGACTCAGTTTACCTGCCGGACAGAACGGAGCAAATGACGGTCGTAAACGGTGACAGCTGCAATTTTTGGGTGGTCGTGACCGTAACCAAAAGTTCAGGCGCGCCTGAACCCGGGCTTGGCTATGCCTTCGAGGTTACCCAGGCGGGTATAAATCGTACCCCGGTTATTTCAAATGCAGGTATGCTTGGGGATTATGTGCCGGGCGTTATTAAATTTTCTCCCGACCGCAGAAAGATGGTCATGGTATGCAGTTACGGAAGCCTGAGCGTTTTTGATTTTGATCCTGCAACAGGGATATTATCTAATCAAAGAATACTGGAACACGCCGGCAGATATTATGGCGCCTGTTTTTCCCCGGACAATTCTAAATTATATGTCGAGTTCGGGCAAGACAGAAGCGGGAAAGTATATCAGTATGACTTCGACGCTTCTTTAAGCAAATATGACATCTCCCCGAATGAAACAATGGAAACTTCAGGCGACATGAAAATAGGGCCCGATAACAGGATATACCATATAGCCGGCACTATGAAAAATGACACTGTTGACAGAATGCTCAATGTAATTATGTATCCAAATCTTCCCGGGACAGCCTGCCAGTATACATTTAAGCACATCATTCTTGCTTCCTATGCAGGGGATAGCCTGGGAGGTAGCCTGATGGGCATGGGTTTGCCTAATGATGTGGGAATATCAAAAGCAAAGGATACTATTGCCAGGCAACACAGCGTGCGCATCTGCTTCAGAGACAGTTTCAGGATAGGTGTTCTGCCCGGAAAACATTACTATTGGAATACCGGTGCAACTACGGACAGCATTGTCGTCAGCGCTCCGGGTTGGTATGTGGCCCGGTATTGGGTATCGTGCACGTATTATGTGGACAGCATTTACGTTTCCATAGCTTCCGGCGCATTGCCAGAGTTATATGCCAGCAGCGGAAACAGCTGTCCCGGTACGGCCAGGGATACAGCTATTATCAGGCCGGCACAAAACGATACCGTCCGCTATGCCTACCGCTGGTACAGCAGCGACGGCGCTTTATTAAGGCAGAGTGTATCTAAAAACACAGCAGATACGCTGGCCGGTATTCCGCCGGGTGCATACCGCATACAGATCACTACCGCAGCCGGCTGCGATACCAGCCTGGATTTTACCATTACTGCTCCTGCGCCTTACAATGCGGCATTCGAAACGGACTCTTTCCTTTGCGAGGGCCAGCGCTGTACTTTTCACAATATTTCGGCAGGCAGCTTTACGCAATGGGCATGGGATTTCGGCGACGGAGAGACAGACACGCAGTCCAATCCGGAGCATATATACGGCCGGCCCGGTGTTTACCGTGTACGCCTGATTGCCGCCAGCAACACAGGCTGCAGCGACACAGCCTGGCATACCGTTACCGTAGACAGCTTCCCTTATCTCCGTATCATGCCAGACCGGGATCATATCTGTGCCGGTGAAACGGTAACTTTCCATACCGCTTACCGCTCCGGAGCCGATTCGCTCGTCTGGCAGTGGACAGACGGACATGGGATGCAGTCAGGGCATGGTCCAGTTTATTCTTTTGAAAATCCGGGTATTTATTCCGTAACCATCACGGCATTTTATCCCCATTGCCCGGATACTGCAGCACAGGATACGATCTATGTAGCACGCGCCCCATTGGTCAATATCGGGATGGATACCACTCTTTGTCCGGGTAATGCACCGCTCCGCCTGGTGAACCTGGAGGAAGGCAGGGCAGGCGACCGCTACCGCTGGAGCACAGGCGCTGCAACGGCAGCCATATCTGTGCATGAGCCTGGTATCTACTGGCTGCAGGTGATATCGGATAATGAATGTATGACAACCGACAGCGTAACCATACACCGCTCCTGCTATCTGGATATCCCGAATGTCTTCACTCCGAACGGTGATGGTATCAATGATTATTTCTTTCCGCGGGAAATGACCGCCCGCGGGATAACGCGTTTCCATATGCAGGTATTCAACCGCTGGGGACAGTTAGTATACGAGACGAGGCAAACGGCCGGATACGGCTGGAACGGCACAGTAAACGGTCTGCCTGCGTCACAGGGTGTATTTGTATACCTGGTCGAAGCAGCTTTCGAAAATGGCAGGCAGGAGAAGTACGAAGGCAATGTCACCCTGCTCCGGTGAGCCGGGAATGTGATAAAACGAAACACGATGCAAAGGAAACGCTTTCTCTTCCCGGTATGGTTGCTGCTGCAGATGTATGGTATGTCCGCTGCACGGGAAACTTCCTTCCGGCAACAGCCGGACACCGTCCGGACCATAATGGAGGAGCAGCTTGATTTTATTGAAAATAAAGGACAATGGGAGACCGCAGTGCGCTACAAAGCGGACATACCCGGCGGTATACTGTTCCTCACCGACCAGGGATTTGTCTATCATTTCATCAGCGAAGGTGGGAACGGCAATGCCTGCACTGCCGCCGGCGCAGGACTGCCGGCGGCAGACACCGCACAGGTAACGGTACGGCATCATGCTTACAGGGTGCGTTTTCTGAATGCGCATATGCCGGCTTACGAAACCGGGATGAAAAGAAGCTATTATCACAATTATTTTATCGGGAAAGATCAAAGCAGATGGGCGGGACATGTGGGTGTATATGGCCAGGTAACGCTGCGGCATATCTATGAAGGGATAGACATGGTGATCTATAGCCAGGGGACTTCCCTGAAGTATGATTTTATCGTTGCCCCCGGCGCCGACCCGGGAATAATCCGGCTGGGATTTGAGGGCGTCTCTCCCGAGCTTACGCCGGACGGCAGTCTTAAGATCGTCACTTCCGTAAATGAAGTGGTGGAGCAGGCGCCGTACACATATCAGCAGATTAGGGGAAAAGAAGTGGCAGTCGCATGCTCATACATATTGGAGAACGGGCAGCTGGGTTTCCGCCTGCCGGAAGGCTATGACAGGTCATGCCCGCTGGTGATAGACCCTTCTCTTGTTTTTTCCACCTTCAGCGGCAGCACAGGCGATGCGAAGCTGGCCTATGCCACCACCTACGATGCTGCCGGCAACCTGTATGCAGGCGCAAGCGCATGGGATGCCGGGTGGCCGGTGACCCTTGGCGCATTCCAGACCGCCCACCGCGGCGGCGGACCAGGTGACGGTGATGCAGCTTTTAATAAATACAACGCCGCAGGGAATAGCCTGATTTATAGCACCTACTACGGGGGCAGCAAAGGCGAACAGCCCCTTTCCATGATCGTTAACTCCCGGGAAGAGCTGATCGTTGTAGGGAGAACCACTTCATCAGACCTTGCTACAACACCAGGCTGTTACGACGACAGCCTGAACGGTTATAACGATCTGTTTGTCGTTCATTTCAATAAAAGCGGCAGCGGACTGGTAGGCGCCACTTATATAGGCGGGGATAGTGTCGAAGCCAGTATGGACAGACTGCCGGTCGGCTATCCTTCTTTCCGGGAGCTATACTTGGCCTCCAATACCCAGTGCGATGTATCCCTCGGTAATGATGAAACGATATGGGTGGCTACCCTTACCGGCTCCGGCGATTTTCCCGTAACGGCAGATGCGCTGCAGCCTGTTTTTGGCGGCTGGCCGTTTGATGCGGTAGTATTCCGGCTCACCCCGGACTGCAGCAGCCTGCCTTACAGCACCTATTTGGGAGGCGCCGCTGCAGACGGCGCTATACGACTGACAAGGGACAGGGAAGGCAACATGCTGGTCTGCGGATTTACGCAGAGTCACGATTTCCCGGTGACCGCAGGCAGCCTGCACGCTTCCTCACAGGGTTTCATAGATGGCTTCGTCACAAGGATACATGCCGGCAGCGGCGCCCTGATGCACAGTACCTATCTCGGGACCGACACGATGGACAGCGCCCATGCGGTACAGGTGGATGATTCCGGGTATGTGTACGTTATGGGACGTACAACAGGTAATTATCCGGCGACACCGGGCGTGTATATACTCCCGGGAAGGGATGTATTCCTTGACAAGCTGGCACCGGATCTGAGCGCTTCACTTGTGTCTACCCGTATCGGCAACCGGCTCAGTACATCATCCCGGTATACGCCTGGGGGATTTCTCGTGGATCGCTGCGGGAACATTTATGTGGCAGGCCTGGACGCAGACAGCAGTCTCCCTGTTACAGCAGATGCCTATGACACGCAGCCTAAATCTTTCTGGCTTTGCGTGCTGGAGCGGAATTTCAGCAGCCTCCAGTATGCCTCCTATTTCGGCTCTCCAAGCGGCGACCACAGTCACGGCGGTGTGCAGCGCCTGGATCCGCGGGGGGTGCTTTACTATACCATCTGCAGCCATAATAGCGGTTTCCCAACCACAACAGGTGCTGTCTTCCCTGTAAAACGCAATACCAGCGTGGATAACCTGAGCTTTAAGTTCGATTTTGAATTTTTCGGCCCTGATGCCGGGTTCGGACTTGCTCCCGGTGTTCGTGATACGGGCTGTGCACCACACAAAATCCGGTTACAAAACCAGTCGGCCGGCGCAGTCAGCTATACATGGGATTTCGGGGACGGCACTATGCCTGTGTCCGGGATAACGGACCCGGAACATCTGTATACCAGGCCGGGTGTGTACACAGTAACATTATATGCGCACGGTTCGGGCACCTGTATTACGGAAGATACCGCTTATCTGACGATTACCGTCCTGCAGGTAGGGCCTGACATTTCTTTACAGGATACGCTGGTCTGTAATTACGCGTCGGCGATAGACATAAAGATGAATGTCAGCAACACAACATCCCGGCGGGAAATACGCTGGAGACCTTCACAGGGGATACTTGGTTCCGATACCACTCCCATCATTACCGTAAACCCTGCTGTCAATACGGTTTATTATGTTACCGTAGCGGATACAGTCCCCGGTATCTGCAGGGTGGCGGTTACAGATACCGTCCACATCGAATACGCTCCCCGGATGGTACAGCTCAATACAGGGGATACCGCCCTGTGCATAGGCAACGAGGTGCATATCCGTGCTCAAGAGAACCCTGCCTACAGTTACCTGTGGTCGCCGACAGACGGCGTCAGCGACAGCACTGTTCCGGGGCCGGTCATTATCCCGTCCAGGTCAGGGGTGTATACGCTGACTGGCACTTATCCCGGTTGTCCGGATACCACGGTGCAGATCGCTTTTGATGTGCAGGAATACCCCGTTGTAGCTGCAAGCCCGGATACCGGCGTATGCCAGTGGGCACAGATTGAGCTGTACGCGACCGTCCATCCTGCCCGTGATGACTATCGCTATCAATGGACACCCATCACACCTGTGTTACAATCACCTGCCAGCCTGCGTACACAGTTGATCGCGGATACCAGCACCATATACACGCTCACGGCACAAACACCTGCAGGCTGTAGCGGAGCCGATAGCGTGAAAGTTTATGTAATGCCGGTTCCTCCGGTAAACATCGGCCCAGATACGTCCCTTTGCCCCGGGGACGCGCCTGTCCGCCTGGCAAACCTGGAGGAAGATAAAGAAGGAGCCCGCTACCGCTGGAGCACAGGTAATGCAACGACGACCATATCCATACGCGAGCCGGGTATCTACTGGCTGCAGGTGATATCGGAAAATGCATGCACCGCTACGGACAGCATAACGATACACCGCTCCTGCTACCTGGATATACCCAACGTCTTTACTCCAAACGGAGATGGTGTGAACGATTATTTCTTCCCTCATAGCTTATTGAGCCGTGGGGTCCGCGGCTTTCATATGCAGGTCTTTAACCGCTGGGGACAGCTGGTGTATGAAACCAAACGAACATCCGGCAGCGGCTGGGACGGCACAATCAATGGGCAGCCCTTGTCACAGGGGGTATTTATATACCTGATTGAAGCCGGTTTCGAAAACGGGAAGACGGAAATATACCAGGGGAATGTAACGCTCATGCGGTAAAAGCCATTTCCAGGCAGGCATTATTTGTTACCGGTTTTAAACCCGATCCGTTTACGTTCCCTTTGTTCCGTTTCCAGCCTGTCTTTTTGCAGGAGATAGTTTATGGCTTCGTATACATCCTTGAACTGCTTGTTGTACCGGCTTTCAAGCTCTTTGAGTTTCCCGGTCAGATCTTTATGGCTTAAAGCATATTGCCGCAGGAATACAAAAGCCCTGACTATCTGTATGTTTACTTCTATGGCTTTGGGACTGCTCAATATGCTGGCGAGCATGGCAACACCCTGTTCGGTAAATGCAAAAGGATTAAACTTGCTGTACTGTCCCCTTCCCGTCTCTAAGGACGCAATTTGCGTCCTTAGCGCGTTATATTCCGCCCTTGTAAGTTCAAACATAAAATCAGCAGGGAAACGGTGCATGTTACGCCTTACAGCCTCTTTGAGCCGTTTGGTTTCTGTTTCGTAAAGCGCCGCAAGGTCAAAGTCCAGCATTACCTTTTGTTCCCGGATTGCATATATCCTGCTCTGAATGGTTTGCAGTTCCATATCTTTATGATTATCTGAAACACAAGATATACTATTAAATGAAGTGACAATCAATATATTGTATGTTTATAAATTTTATTATGCTTATTTAGAATAAAAATGTTCGCCGTCTGATTATATTTTGGCAGACGGTCCATAAGCGATTTTCGATGGTATCACATTTTATGATACCCTGCCCGAAACATTCCGTTCATCCGTTCGTACTTTTGCGTCCCGGGCAATTGTAGACATACATATGGAATATAGCTTTCAGGATATTGAGCGGAAATGGAAACAGGTGTGGGTGGAAAAAGAGATTTATAAGGTCAGCAATAACAGCGGCAGGCCGAAGTATTATATACTGGACATGTTCCCCTACCCCAGCGGCGCAGGGCTGCATGTGGGGCATCCGCTGGGATATATTGCCTCCGACATTTACGCGCGGTATAAAAGGCTCTGCGGCTATAACGTGCTGCACCCCATGGGCTACGACGCCTTCGGGCTGCCGGCGGAGCAGTACGCGCTGGAAACAGGGCAGCATCCGGCCGTTACGACAGAGGAGAATATCACGCGGTACCGCGCACAGCTGGACAATATCGGCTTCTGCTACGACTGGAGCCGGGAAGTGCGCACCTCCGATCCGAAGTACTATAAATGGACGCAGTGGATCTTCCTGCAGCTCTTCCACAGCTGGTACGACCGCGTGCAACAGAAGGCGCGGCCCGTGCACGAGCTGATCGCCGTTTTTGAGCAGGAAGGCAACCGGCACATTCCCTGCCCCGAAGAAGACCAGCCCGTCTTCGATGCCGCGGCGTGGCAAGGTTTTTCCGCAGCGGAAAAACGCGCCGTGCTGATGAAATACCGGCTCGCTTACCTGAGCTACGCAGAGGTATGGTGGTGCGAAGGACTGGGCACTGTGCTGGCGAACGACGAGGTGGTAAACGGTGTGTCGGAACGCGGCGGGTTCCCCGTCGTGAAGAAAAAAATGCGGCAATGGTTCCTGCGCATCACCGAATATGCCGACCGGCTGCTGGCAGCGCTCGACACGCTGGAGTGGAGCGATGCGATGAAGGAGATGCAGCGCAACTGGATCGGCAAAAGCAACGGCGCGCAGCTGCGCTTCACGCTGGCGGGCACGCAGGCAGGCGAGGGATATATCGAAGTGTTCACCACGCGGCCGGATACGGTCTTCGGCGTGGACTTCATCGTGCTGGCGCCGGAGCACGAGCTGGTGCCGGCGATCACCACGCCGGAGCAGCAGGAGGCGGTCGCACAATACCAGCTGTATGTGCAAAGCCGCTCCGAGCGCGAGCGCATGAGCGAGGTAAAGCAGGTGACCGGATGTTTCACCGGCGCGTATGCGGCACATCCTTTCACCGGGAGACAGCTGCCGGTATGGATCTCCGAATACGTGCTGGCCGGCTATGGCACTGGCGCCATCATGGCCGTGCCCGCAGGCGATGAGCGGGATCATGCCTTCGCGCAGCATTTCGAGATACCGGTCACCAACATCTTCGGCGAACATTATAACGGGGAAGCTGCCTACGCAGAAAAACACGGAACGCTTACCAACAGCGACTTCCTCGACGGCATGGATATTGCCGCCGCCGGGGAAGCCGCCGTCAAAGCCATAGAAAGCACAGGCATCGGCAGGCGGCAGGTGAACTACAAGCTCCGCGACGCCGGTTTCAGCCGCCAGCGCTACTGGGGGGAGCCGTTCCCCATTATCTATAAAGAGGACATCCCTTACGCCATAGACGAGCCTGAGCTCGACATCCCCGAAGCGCTGCGCCGGCTGCCCGTGGAGCTGCCCGCAGCAGACAGCTACAGGCCAGGGCCCGAAGGACAAGGCCCGCTCGCCAACATCCGGGAATGGGTGGAAACGCCCGGCGGCCAGCGCGAGACGAACACCATGCCCGGGTATGCCGGCAGCAGCTGGTACTTCCTCCGCTACATGGATCCGCATAACGACAAGGAATTCGCCGGCCGCGACGCGACGGACTACTGGCAGCAGGTAGATCTGTACATCGGTGGCACCGAGCATGCCGTCGGACATCTGCTGTATAGCCGGATGTGGACAAAGGTGTTACACGACCTCGGACATCTTTCCTTCGATGAACCGTTTAAGAAGCTGGTGAACCAGGGGATGATACAGGGCAGCTCCAGGCTGATCTATTTTGTCTCTTTATTAGTCGAAAAAACTAAAGAGCAGGGTGCTAAATACCAGAAAGTGCCCAACTTCTATATTTCCAAGTGTTATTTTGACAACTATGAAAAGGAGGAAGTACGAAATGAGATTGGAAAATACATCACAAACCGCATGAAGGAACTCGGCATTGATATCTATGCATTCAGGATGAGTAAAAATCCTGGGGAGATAGACATTGCTGACAAGGCTAATTATCTGCGGGTGGACGTCAGTTTAGTAAATGGCGCAGAATTGGACTATCGTAAATTAAAATCTGTCAATCCCAATTTTTCGAATGCAGAATTTATTTTGGAAGATGGTAAATACATCTGCGGTACAGAAACCGAGAAAATGTCCAAGTCAAAATACAATGTCGTCAACCCCGACGACATTGTAGCCCAGTACGGCGCCGACACGTTTCGTATATACGAGATGTTCCTCGGCCCGATAGATGTCAGCAAGCCCTGGGACACCAAAGGCATCGAAGGCGTGCACCGCTTCCTGAAAAAACTCTGGCGGCTGTATGCCGATGCTGAAAAAGGCTGGCAGGTGACGGACGCGGAGCCTTCGGAAGCCGAATGGCGCATCCTTCACAAGACCATCAAAAAAACCGGCGAGGACATAGAACGCCTCGCCTTTAACACCGCCGTCAGCCAGTTCATGATCTGCGTCAACGAGCTGACGGCGCTGGCTTGCCACAAGCGCGCCGTGCTGGAGCCGCTCACCGTGCTCATCGCGCCTTTTGCGCCGCACCTTGCGGAAGAGCTCTGGCACCGGCTCGGCCATGAAGACAGCGTGCTGGACGCAGCCTTCCCGGCCTACGAAGAAAAGTACGTCACAGAAAACACGAAAAAATATCCCGTAGCCATCAACGGCAAAACCCGCACCGAGCTGGCATTCCCGCAGGACGCCACGCAGCAGCAGGTAGAGCAGGATGTGCTGGCCGACCCCACCGTTCAAAAATGGCTGGAAGGAAAGCCGCCCAAAAAGGTGATTTACGTGAAAGGGAAAATGATCAACGTGGTTTGTTAGACCACCGGCGGTCGTCCTCCCCGGCCGGTATTACAGGTGCTCTGCAGACAACAATTATCATTTCGTATCTTTAGTCACCTGCGGAGTGCACTCATGTCTTCTGTTCACACAGCAAAAAAACATTCCAAATCCATTGCCAGGAACGTGATCTTCGCGTTCCTGCTGGCAGCGGCGGCTATTTTCGTGTCGTGGTATCTCACCAAAGGTATCTTCATGCGGATGCTGCAGACTGTGCATTCCCTTGCGGCGCCGAGCCCCAAGCTGCAGTTCGTGAACAGTGTGTTCCGCGAAGTGGTGCTGCTGGACCAGCTGCAGCGCACGCAGGCATCGGGCAGGAATGACAAGCCTTATAATCTCTTTCTCAAAGAATCCCAGCACCTGCAGCATATGCTGGACACGCTCCGGCTGATCAGCAGCGACAACCCCGGACAGCTCCCGCGCATTGACTCGATGAAAGCCCTGCTCCGCGAGCGCGACAAGCTGCTCCTGAGCTACCTGAAGCTGCGCAGCGACGTGATCCGCAACGACACGCTCTCGATACAGATCCGCAAGCTGTCTGACCTGCTGTCCGACAGCACACGCTTCGACAGCAGCGTGATCACGACGGAGAAAAAGACAACGACGATCATCGAGCCCGTAGACTCCGTCATCACCGCGCCGGAAGCGCGGCAGTCGTTCTGGAGCCGGCTCGTGGGACGGAAGAAAGAGCCGGAGGCAGTGCGCATGCAGCGGCTGATACAGGAAGACCTGAAGATACATATTGACACGCTGGCCATCGCCAAGGAGGACAGCCTCGTGCAGGAGATCAGCACCGGCATCGCCACCATCGAGGCAGACATGCAGCAGAAGCGCGAAGGCCTCATCCGGCAGCAGATGCAGCTGACGCGCGCCGGCAACATGCTGATCAGCCAGGTGCTCGTGATGCTCCAGGACATAGAAACGGAAGAGCTGAACAACGTCACGCAAAACAACATCCGCGCCACCACGCTGGTCAACACCGGCATCGGCAGGCTGAAGCTGATCCTGATCGTATTCATATCGGGCGCAGGCCTGCTGCTGTTCCTCATCTTCATGGACATCGGCAAAAGCAACCGCTACCGCACGCAGCTCATCGCCGCCAAGGAAGAGGCAGAGCAGCTGGGCAAGGTCAAGGAGCGGTTCCTCGCCAATATGAGCCACGAGCTGCGCACACCGCTGCAGACGATCATCGGCATCTCCGAGCAGATGAAACGCAACGGCGAGCAGCGGCCCGAAGATGTCTCCATCATTTACCAATCCTCACAGCACCTGCTGCAGTCCGTCAACGAAGTGCTGGACTACAACCGCATCACCTCCGGCAGGATCACGCTGGAAGAGCAGCTGTTCGACGTCCGCCAGGCAGCGGTGGAAGTGGCGGAGTCCATGAAGATCCTCGCAGCGCAGAAAGGCCTGGCGTTCCGGTTCACCTCCGACCTCGCGCAGCCGTCCATGCACATAGGCGACGCCTTCCGGCTGAAGCAGATCCTGTATAACCTGCTGGGCAACGCCATCAAGTTTACTGACAGCGGCTACGTTACCTTTGACCTGAAGCATGTGGACCTGTCGAAAAGGACTTCGTTTATTTTTTCTATAAAAGATACCGGCATCGGCATACCGCCCGAAGATCAAGAGAAGGTGTTCCGCCAGTTCGAGCGTTCCGCTCCCGACAGCAGGCAGGGCACGGGGCTTGGCCTGAGCATTGTCAAAGAGCTGACTGATGTGCTCAAAGGCACGATCACGCTGCAGAGCGAGCCGGGGAAAGGCAGCGAGTTCACGGTAACGCTGTCCCTGCCCAAAGCCCGGATCAGCAATGCACCGTCCGCGGACAGCGCTGCGCCGCCGGCAGCAGCTGTTTTTCATGAAAACGTGTGGGTGGTGGATGATGATGTGTTTATCCTGAAGCTGTGCTCGGATATCCTTTCCAAGTACGACATTCCCCACCGGTGCTTCGGCTCCGCAGCAGCACTGCTGGAGGCGCCGGCACAGGACCAGGTGCACACGATCCTGATGGACATTCGCATGCCGGGTATGGATGGCTATGCCCTGCTGGAAAAGCTGAGATCCGCGCCTGCCTTCGCGCACACGCGCATGATCGCCCTGACGGCGCAGGCAATGCCGGAAGAAAAGGAAAAGATCCGGCAGCAGGGGTTCGACGGATTGCTGATGAAGCCTTTTCTCGAAAAAGACCTGCTCGACCTGTTCCATATCCGCCAGAAAGCCGCGGCGGGAACAGGCAGCCACAAAGCCCCTGAAGGCACGCTGTTCACCGATATTGTCACCATGACCGGCGGCGATAAAGCGCTCACACGGAGTACGCTCAGGAATTATATCCAGGAAACGACACGCGATCTTTCGCTGCTGCGGCAATCCCTGCAGGCAGGCGACAGGGAGGAGACGACGGCGCTGCTGCACCGCCTTGCCGGCAGGACCGGCCAGATGGGCGCACATGAAGTAGCTGCAGCCCTGCGCCGCAAGGAGATCGCCCTCCGCGATCAAAACGCCCCCTGGCCGGACGAGACGCTGCTGCAGCCGCTGGAGCAGGAGATCGCTGCGCTGCTGGCGCATGCTGAGGCCTACCTCGATACGCTTGCATAAACAGCGACTGTCCCCACAAACTGTTGAAAAATGCAACAGCTTTCCTGTTGCATAGACATGCGGAAGATATGCCAGCTGCTTATGCTCAGCGCAGTAGCGATATCTGCGTCAGCTGGCACAGCATTGGTCATCTTACAGACGTGTATGCATCCTTTCAAAACCAAAAACAGCGACTTATGAAAAAGATCCTTGTAGCGGCTTTTGTCCTTTCGCTCTTTGCTGCAGCCGGCGTTACCACCGCCAGCTATGCCGGCACTTTTACCCGGAACGAACAGGACAACAAGACCAAAATAGACGTAAACGCTTTGCCCGAAGCGGTAAAGCAGGCGCTGAACAGCGACACCTATGCCGGATGGCAGGCGGTTGCCGCCTGGCAGGTAGGCGATATTTATGAAATCGAGTTGAAGAAAGATGACGCTTCACAAACCGTGAAGCTCGACAAAGATGGCAAGCCTGTTTAAGCAGGTACGCCATCGTACATTTTCAGGGGGTCTAAAAGACAGGGAGTCGGGGATTCTTCCCCGATTCTTTTTTTATGTGCCGTCTTACCGGTAATTTTATACCTGCAATCCCCGCTGCCGTTGCACATGACGGCACGCTGTTCAAATACCCCTGCATGGCCCGTATTTTAGTCATTGAGGACGATATCAGCTTCTCCCGGCTCATCGCCGTTTTCCTGGACAAAAAAGGCCATTCCACCACCGTTGTGCACAGCGCAGCGCAGGGTAGCGCGCTCCTGCAAAAGGAATCGTTCGACCTGCTGCTGCTGGACTACCGGCTGCCGGACGGCAACGGGCTGGACGTGCTGGCGGCCGCGCACAGGCAGCATGCGGAGCTGCCCGTCATCATCATGACCAGCTTCCACGACATCCGCACCGCCGTGCGGGCGATCCGCTCGGGCGCCTTCGATTATATCACCAAGCCTGTCAACCCCGAAGAGCTGCTGATGGTGCTGGAAGAGGCGCTGAGCCGCAGGAGCAGGAAGACGGCGCCGGCGGGAGACATCTCCGGTTTTATCCGCGGTGAGAGCGATGTGTCCAAACAGCTCTACGAATACATACGGCTGGTGGCGCCTACGGATATGTCCGTCATCCTGCAGGGCGAAAGCGGCACCGGCAAAGAGCAGGCGGCGCGGATGATCCACGCGCTGAGCAAACGCACGGGCAAGCCGTTCGTGGCCATTGACTGCGGCGCGCTGTCGAACGAGCTGGCGGCCAGCGAGCTGTTCGGGCATGTCAAAGGCGCATTTACCGGGGCTTTGCAGGACAAGAAAGGACAGTTTGAAGCGGCAAAAGGCGGCACCCTCTTCCTCGATGAAGTGGGCAACCTCAGCTACGAAGTGCAGGTGAAGCTGCTGCGCGCCCTGCAGGAACGGGAGATACAGCCCGTGGGCAGCAACCGTACGGTAAAGGTGGACGTGCGCATCATCACCGCTACCAATGACGACCTCAACGCCTCGGTGAAGAACGGCAGCTTCCGCGAAGACCTGTATCACCGGCTGAACGAGTTCAAGATAAAGCTGCCCACGCTGAAGGAACGTGGCGGCGACATGGATATCTTCATCAGCCATTTTGTAAAGCAGTCCGCCAGAGAGCTGGACAGGGAGATCAAAGGCATTGCCCCGGATGTCCGGGACCTGTTCTACAGGTACGACTGGCCGGGCAATCTGCGGGAGCTGAAGAACATCGTCAAACGCTCGGTGCTGCTGGCGAAGGATCAGTGGATCACGGCGGAGACGCTGCCGGAAGAAATGGTGCATGCCATCGAGCATCCGAGGCGGCAGGACGAGCCCGACCTGAAGGCCGTGCAGGCCGCCAACGAGAAAGAGCTGATCATGAAGACGCTCAAAGAGGTGAAATACAACAAGTCGAAAGCGGCGCGGCTGCTGAATATAGACCGTAAGACGCTGTACTACAAGATGTCGAAATATCATATTGACGGATAGCCTAACTTTGCGGCGCAAATGCATTTGTTATGAAAAACAGGAAGATCACCATCGGGCTCATCAGTTTTTTCATCCTGCTCAGCGCTGTGTTCATGACCTACTACTATAAGGAATTGCGCGGCCAGGCAAAGCCGCTGCCGGTGCTGGGCAACCCGGGACACCGCGTGGGCAGCTTTTCCTTTATCAGCCAGGAGGGGCAGACCGTGACGGATAAGGACGTAGCGGGCAAGATATACGTGGTGGAATATTTCTTCACGACCTGCAAAGGCATCTGTCCGAAGATGAATGAAAACATGACCGAGGTATTCCACGCTTTCCGCGGCAACAGGGATGTGATGATCCTTTCACACACGGTAGACCCGAAGAAGGACACGGTCGCCGCGCTCAAGGCCTACAGCCTCCGCTTCGAGGCAGACCCGGCGCAGTGGCTGTTCCTCACCGGCGATAAAAAGCAGCTGTATGACGTGGCCCGGTATGACTACCTCATCACCGCCTCGGACGATACGTCGGTGGTGGACATACAGAGCGATTTCATCCACACCAATTATTTTGTCCTCGTAGACCGCGACGGCAGGCTGCGCGGGCGTTACGACGGCACGGACATCGGCTCTGTGAAGCAGCTGATCGGCGACATACGGGTGCTGCTGAAGGAGCAGGAAGCGCCGGCATCATAGCAGGAGGCCGCTCATCGTCCACCCCAGCAGCAGCCAGCCCAGCACGATGAACGGCGCGGGTATGCGGGTAAAATACAGCAGGCAGCAGGTGATGACCACCACCACCAGGTTGCTGAGCAGCGGCAGCCACTGCAGCACCTCCGGCTCAGGGATCAGCGTCTGGAACAGCACGATCGCAGATGCCCAGATAATGCCCACGATGGCCGCATAGATACCTTCCAGCGCGCGGAAGATGACCACATGCTGCCGCAGGTTCTGGTACAGCGGGAACAGGAAAAACAGCAGCAGCGTACTCGGCAGGAACACAGCCACCGTCGCCGTAAGGCTGCCCAGCACCTGCCAGCCCGGCCCGAAGGTGCTCATCGCCATCCCCCCCACGAAAGAACAGACGGAGAACACCGGCCCCGGCAACGCCTGCGTCAGCCCGTAGCCGGTGAGCAGCTCCGTCGCCGACAGCCAGGAACTCTGCCCCTGGTGCAGCGGACGGGAGACGAACTGGTACAGCATCATCGGCAGCAGCACCTGCC
>Ga0206101_1000090_pt1 | contig 24819 bp, 11 predicted proteins | sample 1B0metagenome_FD_148613 | JGI IMG/M metagenome (GOLD analysis project Ga0206101, IMG submission 148613) | Enriched microbial communities from leaf-cutter ant dump, University of Wisconsin, Madison, United States - 1B0 | ecosystem: Environmental > Terrestrial > Nest > Insects nest > Nest dump... | reverse complement strand
GTCTGCGCATACAGATCCGCAAGCAGCTTGTGCGCCCTGACCATGTCCTGCGTAAGGTGCAGCCGTTCCGCCTCTTCCAGCGCCTGCAGCAGGTATGCCCGTGCCAGGCGGTATTCTTTCAGCTTCAGGTAGGTATGGCCCGTTACGATTACCACGCCGTTATAGTACCAGGGGTTGACAGCCCCGCGCAGCGACAAAGCCCTGAGCAGGTACGGGATGGCCCTCCGGGGCATATCGCGCGACTGGTAATATTCTCCTATATTGCTCAGCGCCGTGTACTGCGTCTTGAGGATGTTATGCTGCTCTGCCAGCGCCAGCGCTTCCTTATAGCAGCGCAGGCCGCGGTCCCATTCCTCCTGCAGCATATGGATGATCCCCTTGTTGATCAGCGCGCTGGCCAGCATCTCGTTTTGCTTTTCGCGCCGGGCGTAGGTCTCTGCCTGTGAAAAATAGTACAATGCTCTTTCGTACTGCTTTGTCTCGATCAGTACGGCGCCCATATTATTGTAAATACCGGCGACAGGTATGGTAGAAGGAATTTTTTCCGAAAAGGCGACTGCGCGGTAATAATAGCGCAGGGCGGTGGTATAATCGCCTTTTATCTGGTAAATGTTGGCAATGCTGTTATACAGGGTAGCGATATAGGACCTGCTTTCGGAATCGGCGCAATAGGAGAGCGCATGCCTGTAGTATGCCAGCGCCTGCTCATACTGTCCTTTGTCGGCATACGCGCCCCCCAGCTGGTGCAGCGCATGCACGGCGCCGCCGCGGTACACTGCCAGGCGGCTTTGCTGCAGCGCCGTCCGGAGGAGCAGGATCGCGGAATCGGTATTGTTCCGCCTCACGTCCATGGCGGTATGTATCAGCCCCATGATTGCGGAAGTGTCGGCCGGCGACAGCCGGAAGCCTGGGTATTCCTGCTCTGCGGGCTGCGCCGCCGCAAAGACGCAGGACATCCAGGCATACGCGAACAGCACGCCGGACAGGCTGCCTTGCCGGTGACTGATTTTATAAAAGATGCTCATTAAAATAGCGCTTATATGTATAACTGCGCTGTGTGCGGTGCGGATTTTTAACGATCGCCGCGACCGCGGGCGCGGAACCCGGATCTGCTTCAAAGCGCCGCCTGCAGGGCTTTTTAAAAGACACATCCCCCTAAAGTTAGGTAATTATACTCAGAAAAATAATTGAGCAGATCCGCTCTATTTCCCCCGTGCGGATCCGGGTAGTTTTGAAAACATGAAGTTATGCGCTTTCCGTCCTGGTGGAACGGTATTTGAAAATGTTTGGCTGACTATCAGGTGATTAATATGTCCAGGACGCAATATTGCTATACAACTCTTTTATTGCTGCTTTGCGGTCTGCTGACTGCGAGGGATGCCTTTGCCACGCATGCGGCGGGCGGCGAGCTTACCTATGAATGGCTGGGTGACTCCACCTACCGTTTTTATTTCCGGTACTTCCGCGACTGCAGCGGGGCGTCAGAGGAATCCGTGCAGACGATGTGCTATTTCAATTCCTGCGGGACACAATCAGGGTCGCTCACCCTCACGAAAATGCAGCAGACGCCGGAAGGTACGGTGAACGGTGCGGAGGTAAGCCCCGGCTGCCCGGCTTACCCTACGCGGTGCAACGGCGGCGGCGCCAACCTGCCCGGCTACCGGGAATGGTGGTACACCGGGGTATATACGCTTCCCGAACGCTGCAATTACTGGACATTTTACGTGGTGGTGAGCAACAGGAACACCAGCACCAACATCAATACGGGCAACCTGTACATTGAAGCGACGCTCAATAACAAGGATGTACCGCATAATCATTCGCCGTACTTCTCCGTAAAGCCGGTGCCCTATGTCTGCATTAACAGCCCTTATTCCTATAATAACGGGGCGGTGGACAGGGACGGCGACTCGCTGTCCTTCGAGTTCATCCAGCCGCGTACCGCAGATATATGCAGACCGGTGTACTCGGCTGCGCCGGTATCCTACCGCAGCACCGCCTATAGCCTCAGCGAACCGTTCAATACCGGCAATACGTTTGTGTTCAACGCCTCGGACGGCAGCATGACCTTCACGCCTGCCGCGCAGAGCGTCAATACTGTTTCCGTGCGGGTAAACGACTGGCGTAACGGCATAAAGGCAGGCTCTGTAATGCGGGATGTACAGATACAGGTGCTGTCCTGCAACAATCCGCTGACGACCGTTACCCCCAATTCGGCTTCGGTATCGGGAGGGCAGATATTCGGCGGACAGGTGCAGGGCGCGGCCAACCAGGCGCTGAGCTTCTGCTATGATATTGTTTCCGATTCCCCCAACCGGCGCCTGGTGGTCACCGACAACCACACACTGTCTGCCCCCGGCTCGGTAGTCACCTATGTCAACCAGGGTACCGGCGCCGTTACCGGCTGCTTCTCCTGGCTGCCAGCCTGTGCGGATACCGGGCTGAGGATACTGACCGTCACCGTTAAGGACTCTACCTGCCAGCCCCCCGGCATCGCGGTAACGCGCATCTTTACCATCCCGGTATATATCCGCTCCGGCGCCTTGACGGAAAGAGCGGTGACGATCTGCAGGGGCGACGAAGTGCAGCTCCTGGCGACGGGCGGATTGAAAGCAACATGGACCGTGCAGCCCGGCGGCTCGCCTGCCGGCAGCCTGAGCTGCACTTTCTGCAGCAATCCCGTGGCGCGGCCGGAGGTGACGACCGTGTACGAAGGGCTGGCCGGCAGCAGCAGCTGCTATAACATAGACCGCGTGCGGGTGCGTGTTGATAATGATACCAACAAGGTTGCCATTACGCCGGAAAGTCCTTATATACTGTGCGAGCCGGGGTATATTGATCTTTCCGTGACGGCTACCGGCCCGCGGCCGCTCACCAATATGGCCTGCGGTCCTACCGCCATCATCCCGCCGGGAAATCCGGATACGGTCAGCATTATCCCGCGCGCCGCGCCGGTACTGAATGCAAACAATGCGGGAAGCACGCCTTTCGGCGGCGATTACAGCGTGACGTCCAGGCATCAGTATCTCCTGCGGGCTCCGGATATGCGGTCCTCCGGTATGTATTCCGGCACGCTGCGCGGCATGGCCTTCCGGATCTCCTCCATAGGATCGGGCGCCGCTTATGACAACCTGAGGATTGCCCTTGCCTGCACGGATCTGCAGGAGATGGACCGCACCGCAGGCTTCGTGCCGGGAACGGTTGAGGTATTTGCCGCACCCGGCAGGGTTGACATACCGCCGGGCGGCGGCTACCTGTATTTTAACTTCAACGTGCCCTACAACTGGGATACCAGCCGGAACCTGGTCGTAGAGGTATGTTATGCCAATACCCGCAAGGTCAGCCCGGCGTACACCTATTTTTTCAGCAACGCATACCAGAGCACGCTCTACAGCTTCGATACCTCCGGTAATGTTTGTTCGGGCGGCAGCCAGCCGGTATTCTCCACGCATGAGCTTCCGCAGATGCGCTTCAGCTACTATCCTGCGCCGGAGGCGGATTTCTCATGGCGCTGGGGAAACGGCCTGTTCGAGCCCTCTGCCGTGGGAAGCAGCACCCGCACGTTTGTGGGCGAAAGCAAAAAGATATGGGTGCATGCATACAGCCGCTACGGCTGCCTGATCGGCGATACGCTCGAGGTGGATATACCGCCGCCCTTCCGTGTCGTGCCGGAACATGCGGAGGTCTGCATCGGCAATTCTCTCCGCCTGTCTGCGGAAAACAGCACGGCCAGCAGCTGGTACCAGGACGGCTTTAATCCGCCGTCAACGCTGAGCTGCGCCCGGTGCAATGACCCGGTCGCCACGCCCCTCCGGGATGTGACGTACACGGTGGTAATGCATCACGGTGCGGACTGCACGGACACCCTGTACGTGCCCGTAAAGGTCAGGCCGGTACCGGATGTGCGGATACCCGTCCCGGATACCATGGTCGGCTACGGACAGCCGCTGCAGCTCAGGGCGGAAGGTGCGGAGCACTATATATGGAGCCCCGGCAGGTACCTGGATGACGCCTATATACCCGACCCGGTGGCGCGGCCGGAAGCAGACATGATATATGTAGTGACCGGCATGACCGACGGCTGCTCCGGCTACGATTCCGTTCGCGTGGGCGTGGACCTGAAAGGCCGCCTGATGGTACCGGATGCTTTCTCTCCAAATGCGGATGGGAAGAATGATGTGTTCCGCATAGCCGGTCTTGCATTCCAGAAGGTCGTGGAGTTCCGGGTCTTCAGCCGCTGGGGAAAGGAAGTGTTCCATGCCGGCGCCGGCAGCACCGGCGGGTGGGACGGCACATGGAACGGAGCGCCGATGCCGATGGATACCTACAGATACATCATACGCATCGCCTACCCTGACGGATCTGTGGAAACGCTTAAAGGCGATGTAACGCTTGTACGATAACACGAAACAGCAATCAATCATTATGTCTAAATCAGGTTTTATGAACAGAAACAGTTACACGGATGTTTTATCCGGCAGCATTCGCGGGTTAATACTCGGGATTGCATGTATGTTGCTTGCCGGAGGAACGGAAGCGCAGATCACACCTGAATTTGCCAAGAATACGGGTACCAACCCCAATAATACGCTGACATGGGGTATAAGCTCCAGGCGGTCGCAGCAAATGTACCGCACCGGTGATTTTTTACCCCCTACCGTTCCCGGCAAGATCCATAAGGTGTACTTCATGTACGGCTCTACGGGAAATACTGCGCCTACCACCTATACCAACCTTGTCGTGAGCCTGGGACAGACCGCGGACACCGTATTCCCCGGCACTGACTTTTATACCGGGCTTACCACGGTCTTTTCGGATCCCGCTTACGTGATCCCTGCCGGTATGACGGGTACCTGGTTTGAGATACCCCTGCAGGTGCCGTTCAGCTATGATACCTCGCTCAGCCTTATCGTGGAGATCGCCTATGATACGGTCACCAATCCGGACAACAGCACCGGCCTGGGCACTTACAACGGCGGTAACAGGGCGGGCAGAAAACTGGTTACCAAGGATCTTTCGGCAACGACCGGAACGGCCCAAAGCGCATTCCCCAACTTTGGCGTCGAGATCATATCGCAAACCAGGAATGCAGGTATCAGCCACCTGACCGCCCCGGTGAATTTCTGTCCCGGCAATCATGACGTAAGTGTGGAAGTCCGCAATAACGGCAACAGCAGAATTGACAATCTGGTTATTGACTGGGAGATGGACGGCGTCCCGCAGCCGCAGGTGAACTATGCCGTGCCGATAGATACGCTCGGAAGCGCGGGCGGCAACCGTGCCGTCGTGACATTGGGAAATATGCTGTTCACCGCAAACCCGCATACGATCCGTGCGTGGATTACCCGGTCCGACGGACAGCCTGAAACGATGACTGCAGACGATACGCTCGGCATCGGGGTGCATGCGTCCCTTTCGGGCACGTATACGGTTAACAGCGCCCTGCCCACCTCAGGGAATAATTTCAGCTCCTTTACCGAAATGGCCGATATACTGAATACATACGGCGTCTGCGGGCCGCTGACCGTCAATGTCGCGCCGAACTCCGGACCGTATACCGAACGGCTTACGCTCAATAACATTCCCGGCAGCAGCGCCGCTAACAGGATCCTCATCAACGGCAACGGGAACATCCTCCAGGATACAAGCACGGTAAGACAGCTGGTGACCCTGGAAAGAACAGCGTATGTACGGTTGGACAGCATGCTGTTCAAGAGTGTACGGCATGATTATATAAGCGGCATATTCATCACGGACGAAAGCCACCACGACAGCGTCACCAATTGCGTTTTTGATTTCACCTCCATTGATAACTCGTCGTCGGGCAATTATGCCATTGCCTTTACTGCTTCCACCGCTACGGCCACTTCTGCGGGCAGGAACGGCTCTCATTGTTATATCGCAGGTAACCGTATCCTGTGCGACGGTGATTCCACGGGTGTGGCTCACGGCATTTCCGTAGCGGGGGCAAGCGATTCCAATATCATTATCAACAACACCATTACAAACACCTACAGCTACGGCATCTATATCAACGGCGCCACGGGCACGCTGGTGTCGGGCAACGAGATCCACAGGAGCACGAAGAGCAGGAGCATCGGCAGCTTTCATGCCGTCTATACGACAGGCGATGTGCCGGGGACGAAGATCCTGAATAACCGGATCCACGATCCTGTGGGGCCGTCTCCCTCGGCTTCCATTACCTCCGCATACTACGGCATACGGCTGGCCGGCAGCGGCACGGCCGCCGACCCGGTGACCGTTGCGAACAACGTTGTCTATAATATCAACCAGGGAAATACCGCCTACGGTATTTATGTAAACGGGGGAGCTTATAACAGGATATACCACAATACCGTAGCCTTTAACAAAGCCTTCGACGCCGGCGGGCCTCATGTGGGCATCTATGCAGACAAGACAAACCCCGGCACGGAGTTTAAGAACAATGTGATCAGCATTACGGAGGGCGGCACGGGCGACAAATACGGCTTCTACTACGTTGCGCCGTCCGATTCCGCCGTGCCGGATGCGGCTTATAATGTCGTATACGTTCACTCTTCCAGGCCCGGTGAGCAATACTATGGGTACTACAATGACAAGGCCTACGCCGACCGCACGTCTTTCCGCGCCGCGTACCCGGGTGTTGAGACCATATCTTCGGATGCGGATCCGCAGTTTGTAAATCCTGCTTCCGGGAATTTACTGCCGGGCAACAATGCCTTGCAGGGCACGGGCTACGACCTGACGGCGGCGGTGCCGCAGGATATTTCGGGCATAACGCGCATGAAGGCGCCGACCCCCGGCGCTTACGAGCTTGCCGCAGCTGTTGGCGCCAATGCCCGCGTGGCGGCAAGAGTATCCCCGGAAGGATATTTCTGCAACGGATCGCAGGAGATAAGGGTGATATTGCAGAACAGCGGTACGACCGGCATCTCTTCCATGCAGGTGCAATGGTCGCTGGACGGCGTTGCGCAGACTCCCTATACGTATGCAGGACCGCTGGACGCTCCCGGCAGCGGCGCTGACGGGCTGGATACGGTGACGCTCGGCAACGTGACGATACCTTCCGGCGTCAGCACGCTGAAGGTATGGACCGTGCTGGCGGGCGATGTCAACAATGCGAACGATACGCTGACGGAGACGCTGCATACGGCGCTGTCCGGGAATTATACCGTCAACTCCGCCGCGCCGACCGGCGGCACCAACTTCCGCACGTTCGGCGACCTGAGCCAGGCGATGTACCAGACGGGCGTCTGCGGGCCGGTCGTCGTGGATGTCGCGCCCGGGTCAGGACCTTATAACGAGGCGGTGACCTTTTACAATAATCCCGGCTCGGGGCCGGCAAATCCCGTGCGGATCAACGGCAACGGCAACATGCTGCAGTACGCCACCTCCACCTCGTCCGGCGGGATACGCCAGCTGCTGACGTTCTCCGGCACAAAGCATCTGCGTCTGGACAGCATGGTGCTCCACGTCGCCAGCAACGTGGGCTGGGGCACGCTGCTCACCGCCGGCGCGCGGTATGACAGCATTACCAACTGCCGCTACGACATGACCGACGTTACTGCGACATCCTCGGGAAACGGCACCGGCATTGCTTTCTCGGCGGCAACTAACAATGCCACCTCCTCAGGCGACAACGGCTCCCACTGCTATATTGCCGGGAACCATATCCAGGGGCCGGTGACGGCAGGCGGTCCTTATTACGGTGTCTCCGTGGCGAGCGGGGGCAACGACAGCAATATCATCGCCGGTAATGTCTTTGAGAACACCTACTATTACGGCGTTTATATCAATGCCGCTGCGGGCACGCTGGTGCAAGGAAACGAGATCCACAGGAAAGACAAGCAGTCCGCCAGCACTTTCTACGGTATCTATACCATTGGCAGTTCGCCCGGCACGCAGATCCTCGGCAACAGGGTGCACAGCGCCGTTACCGATACGGTCAAGCCGATCAATTATGCTTTCCGCGGTATCCATATCGGCGGCAGCGGTACGTCGTCGTCGCCGGTGCTGGTGGCAAACAATGCGGTTTATAACATTAACCAGGGCGGCACCAGCACAACGCAGGGCATCTACATAGATGGCATGTCCTATGCCAGTGTCTACCATAACACCGTAGCTTTCAACAAGCCCTATACGGGCACCGGCGCAAATACAGGCATCTATGCTACGGGCACGCTTTCCGGCGTGGCGGTCAAAAACAACCTGGTCAGCATTTCCGGCGGCGGCACGGGTGCCAAGTATGGCTTTTACTATGCTTCCGCCGCCACGGTAAACGGGATAGACGCCCAGCGCAATAACTTCTATGTAGCCTCTACGCAGAGCGGCACGCAATACTACGGCTATGCCGCGGGCGGCTACACGAGCCAGGCGGCTTTCCAGGCTGACTATCCCGCGCTGGAGGCGGGATCGCTGACGGCGGACCCGCAGTTTGTCAACGTGGCTGCCGGTAACCTGCTGCCGTTCAACATGTCGCTGCAGGGGAATGGCGTCAACCTCAGCGCGGACGTGCCGGATGATATTACCGGCGCTGCCCGCTCCGCCGTTCCCACGCCCGGCGCTTACGAGATACCTGTCGGCGCAGGCTATAACGCCGGCGCCGATGCGCTGGTATCGCCCGGGCGCCTGTTCTGCGCCGGACAGCAGGAGATCAGGGTCGCCGTGCTGAATGCCGGCACCTACCCGATCACCTCGATGCAGGTGCAGTGGACCCTTAACGGCGCGGCGCAGACGCCGTACACTTACAGCGGCTACCTCGATGTGCCGGGGAGCGCGGCGGGTAACAGGGATACCATTACGCTGGGCACGGTGACGGTCCCCGCGGGTACGAGCACGCTGCAGGTGCGGACGGCGGTCGTCAACGATGTGAATACGGCCAACGATACCCTCACGGTGACGCTTACGCCTTCCGTGTTCCGGCTGTATGCGGGCGCCGATACCGTATGCTCCGGCTCGGGCGCGCAGCTGCGCCTGGACCCTGAAGCCGGCTACGACGCGGGAATGCTGCAATGGGAAAGCTCCCCGGACGGCATCACCTTCACGCCGCTGGCGGGAACGGACTCGACGGCCTATGCTACCCCGTCGCTCAGCAATTCCGCGTGGTATCGCGTGCATATCGCCTCGGGTGTGAACGGCTGTTATTCGGATACGCTGCCGGTCCGCGTTGTCAACCCGCAGTTGGCAAGCGTGAACGGCAGCACGCGCTGCGGGACGGGCACCGCCACGCTCAGCGCGACCGCTTCGCCGGGCAGCACGGTGAAATGGTATGCAAACGCCACGGGCGGCGCGCCCATCGCCACCGGCAACAGCTTTACAACGCCGGTAGTGACGGGGAATACCACCTTCTATGCCGCTGCAGCGCTGGGCAACGGCGGCTCTTTCTATGTAGGCCCGCAGAACCCCGCCGCAGTGGGCAGCTCCACTTCGACCAACGGCCTGACCGCCTGGGTCGTATATTTTACGGTGCATACCACCACGGTGCTGGAATCGGTGGATATTTTCCCGACGGCAGCTTCCATGGGCAAAAGCAGCGCCATCAGGATCGTCAACATGGCGAACAGCGCCATCGTACGCGATGCGCCTTATACGGTGACCACCACCGGCACGCCCACATCGGGGCAGACGGTGCGCATCAACCAGAAGCTGGAGCCCGGCAACTATTCCATGGGCCTCGCCGATAATGTCGTGACCCTGATCATCAACAACAAGGACGCGGTCTACCCTTATGCATCCGATGCGCTAAGCATTACCGGGCATAATTTCTCGAGCAACTATTACTACTGGTTCTTCTATAACTGGAAGGTCGGCTACGGCTGTGAATCGCCGCGGCAGGCCGTGAATGTGACGGTGACCGCTCCGCCGGCTGTTACGGTCAGCGCTTCTGCACCCGCTATATGCGCCGGCGATACCGTGACGCTTACCGCTTCGTCCGCCAACGCAGGCTATACCTACAACTGGCAGCCGGGCAACGTGACGGGCAGCCAGGTATCCTTTGCGCCGGTGACTGCCACGACATACTATGTGACCGCCACGGACAACAGCGGCGGCACGCACAACGGCTGCGTGCTGACGGACTCCATCCGCATCCCGGTAAACGCAGTGCCGCCCGCCGCGATAACGGTGAACGGCACCACCACGTTCTGCGCCGGCGGCAGCGTGACGCTGACGGCAAATGCCGGCGTGGGCTACAGCTACCAATGGTATCGTGACGGCGCGGCAATCCTCAATGCCGGCAATTCCACCTATACGGCCGACTCTTCCGGCTCCTATACGGTAAAGGTGACCGGCGGCAACCAATGCTTCGCCATATCCCAGGCAATAACGGTGACCGTCCACCCCGCTCCTGTCCCGGTGATAACGGAAAGCGGCGGAACGCTGTCTACCGGCAATTACACGAACTACCAGTGGCGGCGCGACGGCACGCCCATACCCGGCGCCACCGGCCGCAGCCATACGCCTGCTGAGCCGGGAGACTATACGGTGACGGTGACCGACGACAACGACTGCGCCGGCACCTCGGCAGTGCACGAAGTGCCGCCCACAGGGGTGACGGAGATAGCCGGCAGCCGGCAGGTGAAGATCTATCCCAATCCTGCCCGCGATATCGTGTACATCGAAGCGCCGGCAGCCGTACGGGTGACGGTGAGCAGCGCGGACGGCAAGATATTGCTGTACAGGGAAAACGTGCAGTCAATCCATATCGGCGACCTGGCGGACGGTGTTTACCTCATCCGCGTGCACGATACAAAAGGAGCGTTGCTGAAGACGGAGAGGCTGACGAAGTTCAGCAGATAAATGAAAAGCTGTCTCGGAATGACGGGGCTTTTGACAGGCCCTTTTAGGGGATAGTTGGCATTGTGTGTAAGCAAATGAGAATGTGATGCCGGATAATGATGAGCTCAGGAACATTCATTAACCATCATAAACCAACCATTGCTTATGAAACAGATCTATCCCGTAGCAGTTTATCTGCTGCTTGCCCTGTTGCCATGGATGACGGCGGGGCAGACCCCCATCGGTATTCATGGTCCTGACGGCGTATGCCGGGGCAGCCAGGCCGTATACTCGGTAACGCCGTCGCCAGGCATTACTTATGACTGGAGCGTCAGCGCTCACGGAAATCTTACAGGCAACGGAGGCGCTTCCGTCACTGCGGCCTGGGGTGCGCCGGGTACGGCTACCGTCAGCGTTGACGGTTATAACAGCGCCCGGGTACGGGTGGAGGCAGGAACCTTGCAGGTAAATGTTTCCCCGCTTCCGGAACCTTCCATTACATGGGACAGCGAAGTGGGCTGCGAGGTAGCCTACCCTGGCGAGGACGGCGATTCTGCCAGCACGGAGATAGAAGAAGGCGCTTGTATCCGCGTCTGCGAGGGGAGCTACGTAGCCTATTCGGCGGATATTGCCAGCGGCGAAACAGTGCAATGGCGCGTAAACGGCGGCATGTTGCAGGGATCCTCCTCCGCTCCCGCTGTGACCGTACGCTGGGGCACCCGTGGCGCCGGCAGTATCACCGCGACAGTAACGGGCGCTGACGGCTGCACCGGATCGCGTACCGTCTGCACGCAAATCCTTCCGTCGCCCGAAGCGGAATTCTATATTATGCCCGACCCGGACAGCTACCTGGGCTGTGAGGGAAGGCCCGTGTCTTTTGTAAATACATCACACGATAACGGCGGCAGCCCCATCGTATCCTATTACTGGGAGTTTGGCGACGGCGCGGTCTCTTCCCTGCAACATCCCACGCATACGTACGAAACGGCAGGAGGCTATGAGGTAAGGCTGACGGTCACAAACGCCTGCAACTGCGCCAGCACTTATGTCAGGCCGGTTGAGATAGGAGAATTGCTGAGCGGTAAGATCGAGTGCCCGTCCGTCATCTGCGAGGGCGCTGAAGCGGAGTACGATTATGCCATTGACACGGCCTATTTCGAAATGACAGGCCAGGATTACACGTGCGACGAAATGCTGTGGCGTGTGAGCGGCGGCACGATACTTTCCGATCCGCCCTACGGCACAAGGATCCGTGTCCGTTGGGATCAGGCAGGACCGGACGGGTTCGGGTATGTGATGTTCGATCATGCCGCCTGCAGAAGTATGTGCGGCGGCATGGCTGTGGCAAAAGTGCCGGTCATCCAGCTGGAAGGCAGCATCAGCGGCCCGGATGTGGTTTGCGCCGGCAGCCAGGTGCGCTTCCGGCTTCCCCAGTGGCCGGCCACCGTCTTCAACTGGAACCTGAAGCCGGTAACCGGCGCCGCTACCCTTATTCCTACGGATCAGCCGAATGAATACATCCTGCGGGCGGATGGGGAAGGGATAGTGGAAGTGCAGACCGTCTACCGGAATACGTTGCTGCAATGCGGCGGCACGGCCATAAAAGAGATCACCATTGTGTCTCCCCGGTCCATCTCCGGCCAGGCGCAGGTTTGCGCGGGGAACATACATACCTATACCGTCTCGCCCCCGGCAGCAGGCGGCGTCTGGACGCTCAAAGGCCCGGATAGTTATACCAGGACATCCTCCGGCGCCTCTTTTACGGATACTTTTCCCGTTCCGGGTACCTATACCCTTTCCGTAACCGGGAATGATTTCTGCGCACAGCCGTTGCGTATCCAGGCTTTCGATATTCCCGCTGCACCGGATACCCTGTACGGTCCAGTGCTGGTCTGCGCCGGCATACCATATGCCTATACGGCCGGCGACGATCTGCCCGGCGCGCAGTTCCGCTGGCGCGTGAAAGGCAACGCTTCGGTCAGTCCTGCCAGCGGCCGGCAGACGGACGTCATCTTCAGCGGCGCCGGTCCATGGACGGTGCAGGTATGGCGGCAGGCACAGCAGGCGCCTTTCTGCAGCGGAGATACTTTATCCCTGCAGGTGGAGCCGGATGCGCCGCTGCCGGATATCGCCGGACCGGATACCGCCTGCTCCAATACGTATCATGCCTATACCGCCGGGTACAGCCGCGGGGACGTCTATGACTGGCAGGTGATACCGCAGACCGCGGGCAGCATTGCGACAGGTACGGGCACGCCCGATGTGACCGTGCTCTGGAACCAGGTGGCGGCGGCACAATGGGTGTCCCTCGCAGTGAAGATCAGCAAATGCGGGCTGGAATATACGGACACTATGCGGGTGTGGGTGACGCCCGCCCCGTCGCTCGTTATCTCCGTGCCGTCCGACATATGCCGTGAGGCAGTGCTTACGGCCTCCGTCTCCGGCTCGCCGGCGCTGACGAGCGGTACGGTTACGTGGGCGTTCGGCGACGGAAGCGTATACACGGGCGCTGTGCCGGGGGCTGTCATACAGCAGCATGCTTATACTGCCCTGAACCAGGGCAGCGCCGGGTACAACATTACGGTTAAGGTGCAGGCGCCCAACGGCTGCTTTTCGGATGCAGTTGCTTCGGCGCAGGTGACCGTGCTGCCCGCGCCTGTAGCCTATATAACCCCCGCAGGCCCCTTCGCGGTCTGCGATACCGTGAACCTGGCCGCCATGCTGGAAGCCACCGTGCAGAGCGGGTTCGGCAGCACGCAGTATATAGACTGGTACCGGGACGGCAGCCTGGTTGCGCCGGGCGGCGCCGGCAATACCTCGTTCCTGGCAAATGCCACGGGTAACTACTATGCGATGGTACGGAACGACAACGGCTGCGCGGCACGGACCAATATCGTCGCGTTCGCGTACGATTGTCCCGATACCTGCGAGATTGACCCTGTGCCGGAGATCATCCTTTCGTCCATGCATACCGCCTGCGGCGAAATCGCCGCCAGCGCCGCCTACAGCGCGGGAGGCTTTGATCCGCGGTGGGACTGGCCGCCGACGGCTGTATCGGCCGATACAGCGGCGGCGTCGGGCACCTTCACTTTTGACAAGGCCGGCCTCTACCGTTTCGGCTACAGCGTGGCTTACCGGGATGTCAACGGCGATACCTGCCGCGTAAGCGATGATGTGTATGCGCTGGTACCCTATATTGCCGGCCTGAAGTACCGGATCGCCTGCGGTACGGCGACGGGCACCTACAACGTCACCCTGTTTGATCATTCCAACTATCACCCGCAGACGCCGATCAGCAACTGGGCTTTTTACATCAACGGCAGCCAGGTGCAGCGCGGCAGCCAGACCAGCTACACCGCTTCTCTGGCGCCCGGCGCCTATTACCTGAGGCTGGTGATCAGCAGCCCCGGCCTTCCGTCCTGCGAAGCGCTCGACACCCTGGTGCTCCCGGCGCTCCCCGCAGCGGGCTTTACCTTTGACCATGACTATGCCTGCGCAGGCATGCCCGTGAAGTTCACCAGCACCAGCACGCCGGCAGGGCTTGCACACAGCTGGGAGTTTGGCGACCAGGCAGAGAATTTGCAGGTGAACCCGGAGCGGGTGTATGCAATTACACAATCTCGGGATTTTTTCGTGAAACTGACTGTATCGGATATTTATGGCTGCTCAGACTCGGTTACGCGGCAGGTGAATATTGTTGCAAACCAATTGGACGGAAATATCGCGAATCCTGTTGACAATTTTTGCGAAGGGGCTTCTTTAACTCTGCTCCTCTCCAATACCGGCACTATTACCCCGACTACTTACTACTGGCAGCGCCAACCGGACGACACAATAATAACAACCACGAATAATCAGGTAAATGTTTACACATCCGGCGGATATTATGTCTCAGTGACAGATCAATACGGTTGTATGTTTACATCGAACATTGTCGTTGCTGAATTTATCCGCATACCCATCGCTGCAATCAGGGGCGACAGCCTGCAATGCACCGGCCGCAGCTTTACGCTTTCAGGATATGCGGGTTCGGATATTACGGATTATACCTGGTACAGAGATGGCGTGCAGGCAGCTTCCGGGAATTTCCCCGAGCTGCAGGAGCACCTTTCGTCTCCCGGCACATATGATTACAGGCTGGTGATCCGGGTACCCAATCCCTCCGGCGGGTACTGCAGCGATACCAGCCCGGTCTTTACCGTCCGTGCCGCCGCTCCTGCGCCTCCTCCCACGCTCTCCTACAGTGTTGCTGATTGTAATGCCTATACGGTACAATTGTCTGCAGACAACAATGGCCGGCCGGGTGTCTTCAACTGGAGCAACGGCATGTCCGGGAATCCCGTTTCCATACCGGGAGGGGGCGGTCCTTATAAGGTATGGGTAACCAGTCCGTACGGATGTGTCAGCAGCGCCGGTATAACCGTCCCGCGCGACCCGGAAGCGTACCTGTGGATCTTCCCTTCAGGCTGCCTCTCTTTCTGCGACAACCCGTACCGTACGCTGCATGGACCGTCCATCCCCTTTGCCGCCTGGGAGTGGTCGTATAACCAGTCGTCCGCAGCTTCCGGCAGCGGCTTTGTGCCGCCTTACCCGGTTACTGCCGGCGGCGCCTACGGCCTTTCCCTGGATAACGGGCTCTGCAGCAGGGCCTCCGATACGCTGACGGTCAGCGGTGAAGATTGCGATTGCTCCCTTATGGAAAATGTGATCATTACCATAGACGATTTCTTCGTGGATCGCGGCACACCCTGTGCCAATTATATGGACATCACGCTGGACAACTACCTCGGGCAACCGATTCAGATTACTTCGTCTGCCGGCGTGCTGCTGCCCCCGGTATCCGAATACGGAGGGCGCTTCGTTTTCATTCCTGACCCCGGCTTCCACGGCGGACCTATGTCCGTAACCTTCTCGGCCACAATGGAAGACGGCACAGTCTGCACATACACGGAATACCTGTCCGGGCTCGACGATCTCTGTAATGAGTTCAGCCTGAAGCCGGAGCCGGGAAAGCAGGGTGTGGACGCAGCAGCAGGCCTGGCCTCCGCTTTCCTTCGTCCTGCGCCGAACCCTGCTTCGGGGACGACATGGGTGTATTATGGGACGGGCCGCTCAGCCGGCAATAATGACGTGCTGGAAGTATACGACCTGTCGGGCAGGCTGCGCGACCGGCGGTCATTGAATGATGAGCGGGTCGGGATGTTGCGCCTGGATGTTTCGGGGTATGCTGCGGGTCTGTATGTGGTGGTGCTGCGGAGCGGTGGCGCTGCTGTAGCGCAGACGAAACTGTCGGTGTACTGAAATTGAATTACAAGGGTCATGGCGCCGGAACAGGCGCCATGACTTTAACCTTAAAACATCAAATGGTATGAACGGGCTAAGAAGGATCTGGATAAGCATGCTGCTTGCAGCTGCCGCATATGAAGCGGGAGGCCAGGGATGGGAATGGGGCCGCCGCGGGGGGAGCACTTCATCGTTCCAGGGGGGCGCCATGGAAGAGGTGATAGACATGACTGCGGACAGGCTGGGGAATGTGTACCTGCTGTCGTATGTAGGGCGGTCGTCGCTGAACGTGTATGGTATACCGAAGACCGGGTACGGAGGTGTGGATATCCTGCTGTCGAGCTTCAGCTGCGGGGGTGTGCTGCGTTGGATGAAGCTGATAGGAGGCAGTGCCAATGAGAGAGCGTATGCTGTAAGAGTGGATACGCTCGGGCACGTTTATGTGGCGGGCAGTGTAATTCCCTGGGGCACAGACACTACCCGTTTTGACGCTGATACATCGCTGCCGCTGAGGTATAACAAGATTATGTTCCTTATTCAGTACGATACTTCAGGTCATTATCGCTGGTTGCGGATGCCCCAGGCAGACACTACAAATCTTAACTATAACCCGAGAATTTTTGACATGGATGTAAGTGCCGCTGGAAGCGTGTATTGGTACTGCTACCTGTATCCGGGTCTTTTGTCGGGGACGGGACATTATGTTATTGATAGTGCGGGAGTGTATGTCCTGGAATACGATGCTGAAGGTAATTTATCTGGAGTTAAGCGATTGGACCTGGAGCTGCAAACCACTACAGGAGAAACATTTCATTTTCTCCGTGATCACAGGAGCGGGCGACACTATATGGGATGCTATTACTTTCAGGGGGTGCTGAGGATAGGTGGTGAGGATATTGATCATTCGCTTGTGGTTGCTGCATTTGATTCCGGAGGTCATTTTTTGTGGAAGCGTGGTAACAAAACACGCACGACTGCCATGTCTGCTCGTCCCGCAGTAGACCGGGAAGGAAACATTTATATCGGCGGCTCTGTTTCGGGTGAGGATGAGATTAATAATGATACCGTTGTGAGTGCATTAATGCACCATGTGCCGTTTGCGATCAAAATGGACAGCTCGGGGGTCAACCAATGGGTCGTGTACGCCCGTACGAACGCGGCTACATCGGTATATGCCCTTACGCTTAATGGCAATGAGGTTGTCATCGCAGGTGATTATCCGGGCCGTATCGAATGGCCGGGGTATCCGGACGTTCTTAACCACAGTGTGAACCAGGGCTACGATGCGTTTATCACCCGTCTGGATCGCCGCAGCGGCGCGGTGGTGGGTATGGACTCGATAGGTGGCGACTTCGGCTTCAACGACGCGGGCCGTGCGCTGACGGCTGACGGTAGGGGGAATGTGTATGTGGGCGGGTATTTCGACAGCCGCGTATGGCCGGGCAGCGATACGCTGACGAGCATCGGCGGGCCGAGTGATTTTTTTGTGGCGAAATACGGATCGGGAAACTGCGGCTGCATTTTGCCGGTAGCGGACTTCACCTATACGATGGAAGGGGGCGGGAATGTGCTGTTCCATTACGCGGGCGGCGCTCCGTGGGACAGCCTGGGGTGGGATTTCGGGGACGGGGCGGGCTATGTGTCTGCCGCTGGCCAGGGAGCGACCAGCCATGCCTACGTTTCCCCCGGGGTATATACGGTATGCCTGACGGCCTTTTCATCCTGCGGTGGTGACAGCCTGTGCCGGGAGGTATCGCTGCCTGCGGGCATCGGGTCGTTGCCGTATAAGGATGCCGCTTTCCTTCGTCCTTCGCCGAACCCTGCTTCGGGGACGACATGGGTGTATTATGGGACGGGCCGCTCAGCCGGCAATAATGACGTGCTGGAAGTATACGACCTGTCGGGCAGGCTGCGTGAGCGGCGGTCATTGAATGATGAGCGGGTCGGGATGTTACGCCTGGATGTTTCGGGGTATGCTGCGGGTCTGTATGTGTTGGTGGTGCGGAGCGGTGGCGCTGCTGTAGCGCAGACGAAACTGTCGGTGTACTGAGAGAAAGGGATAGACTGCCATAGCGCCTGCCGAACCCCCGTCATTTCTCCATTCCGCTGTGCTCCAGTCGCAATGACGGGATGAGCATTCGCTATGCTTCCTCCGTCTGCAGCGACCGGGTAAGCCTGTAGTAAATCCCTTTTTCGGCCAGCAGGGAAAAATGATCTCCCGCTTCGACGATCTGACCCTTGTCCATGACGATGATCCGGTCGGCCTTGCGGATCGTGGAAAGCCGGTGTGCGATGACGATAGAGGTGCGTCCTTTTATCAGGGTGTCAATAGCCCGCTGGATCAGCTGCTCGCTTTCACTATCCACGGAGGACGTGGCCTCATCCAGTATAAGGATGGAAGGATTGTAGAGCAGCGCGCGCGCAAAGGAGATCAGCTGCCGCTGTCCCTGGGATAAAGTGTTGCCGCGCTCCATCACGTCAAAATCATAGCCGCCCGGCAGCTGTTGTATGAACGTGTGCAGGCCCAGCATGCGGCAGATGTCTTCCACCTGCTGCAGCGGTATGTTGCTGTTCCGCAGCGTGATGTTGTCGTAGATCGTGCCGGAGAAGAGGAACACGTCCTGCAGCACGATGCCGATATGCTCCCGCAGGCTGTACACATCGTACTCCTTCAGCTCCCGCCCGTCTATCAGGATGCGGCCGCTTCCGATCTCGTACAGCCGGTTCAGGATGCTGATGATGGACGTCTTGCCCGCGCCGGTATGCCCGACCACTGCCATCGTTTTGCCCGCAGGGATATGGAACGAGATGCCTTTCAGCACCGGCACGCCGGGCTTGTAGCTGAAGTGTACGTCTTCAAACGTCACCTCGCCGCGGATCTTTTCCGGGCGGTAGCTCCCGTTCTGCTGCAGGTGCGCTTCGCTGTCGAGCACGGTGAAGATGCGCTCGCCCGCCACCATGCCCATCTGCAGCACGTTGAACTTGTCGGCGAGCATCCGCAGCGGGCGGAACAGCAGGTTGAGGTACATCACGAACGCGATCACCACGCCTGCCGTCACCTCGTAATGCAGCAGCCGCACCGCTCCCCACCAGACCAGCAGCCCCATGCTCACCGCCAGGATGATTTCCACCACGGGAAAAAATACCGAATAGGCGAAGATGCCGCGGATATTGGCATTGCGGTGCTCCTTGTTGATACGTTTGAATTTCCCCAGCTCCCGTTCTTCCGCGCCGAACATCTGCACCAGGTACATGCCGGTAAGATGCTCCTGCACAAAGGCGTTCAGCTGCGCCACAGCATTCCGCACCCGCTGGAACGACCGGTTCACGCTCTCCTTGAAGACATAGGTGGCCAGGATCAGCAGGGGAAAGGCCGCGAGGCAGACCAGCGTCAGCCTCCAGTCGGTGAACAGCATGACGATGATGATGCACAGGATCGTGAGCACGTCGGCAATGATGGAGATGAACCCTTCCGCAAACACATCATTGATCGCCTCCGTATCGTTGATAGTACGCGTCGTCAGCACGCCGATCGGCGTCTTGTCGTAATAGGCGATGTCCTGGTAAAGAATTTTCCTGAAGACGGCTTTCCTGATGTCGTTCACCACAGACTGTCCCAGCCAGTTGGTGCGGTACAGGAACCAGAACCGCAGCCCGCTTTCCAGCAGCAGGATGACCAGCTGTATCACGCTGATAAGGATAAGCCCCTGCAGCATCCTGCCGGCGATATATTTATCTACCGATACCTGTATCAGCCACGGTCGCAGCGGCGCCAGCACTGCCAGCACCAGCGTCATGACCACGGCAAAGACAAAGGTGCCCCGGTACGGCGCTGTAAACGAAAGCATGCGCCGCAGCAGGCGGAAGTCGAAGATCTTCTTTATGGTGTTTGCCTGTGTCAATGCAGCCTGCTACTCCGCTTCCTGCGCGCTCATCAGGTAAGCTTTGATAAACCCGTCAATCTCCCCGTCCATCACCGGTCCCACATTCCCCACCTCGTAATCCGTGCGGTGGTCTTTGATCATTTTATAAGGATGGAAGACGTAGGAGCGGATCTGTGATCCCCATTCAATTTTCTTCTTGCCCGCGTTGGCCGCGTTTTTCAGCGCTTCGCGCTTGCGCAGCTCTTCTTCATACAGCCGGCTCTTCAGCATGGTCAGCGCCTTCTCGCGGTTCTCGCCCTGCGTGCGCGCCTGCTGGCATTCCACGATGATGCCCGAAGGGATATGCTTCAGCCGCACCGCCGTTTCCACCTTGTTCACATTCTGCCCGCCCTTGCCGCCGGAACGGTAGAACTCCCATTCGAGGTCGGCAGGGTTCACGGCTATCTCGATGGTATCGTCAATCAGCGGGTACACGAACACCGAAGCAAATGAAGTATGCCGGCGCGCGTTCGAGTCAAAAGGAGAGATGCGGACCAGCCGGTGCACGCCGCTCTCGGCCTTCAGCAGCCCGTAGGCAAAGGGGCCGTCGAACTCGATCGTGGCCTGCTTGATGCCTGCGCCGTCGCCGTACTGGACGTCAATCTCCGCCAGCTTCCATCCCTGCTTCTCCCCGTACATGCGGTACATGCGGAGCAGCATCTCCGCCCAGTCCTGGCTCTCGGTGCCGCCCGCGCCGGAGTTAATGACCATCACGGCCGGCAGCTCGTCCTCGGGCTCGTTGAGCGTGGACTTGAACTCCAGCTCCTCCACTTCCTCCAGCGCGTGATTATATGCTTCCTGTACTTCCGATTCCTCCGCCTCTCCTTCTTTCCAGAATTCAAACAGCACGGCGAAGTCCTCCACGGCGGCCTGCACCTTATGGTAAAAGTCTATCCAGAATGTGTTGATCTTGATCTCTTTCAGAATACCTGTAGCGCGGGTGTTGTCATTCCAGAACCCCGGCGCCAGCGTCAGCTGCCGGTCGCTCCCGGTCTTTGCCTGGCGGTCTTCTATGCGTAAAAAGCGGTGCAGGTGCTGTACCCGCCTGCGCAGCTCTTTCAGTTGCTCCTGCGTCATAACGGCAGCAAAGGTACATACTCCCGGCTACTCGGGAACGGCCTCTTTTACCTTGAAGGTGAAGTTGCGCTGCGACACATAGCTGAACACCGCCACGATGGCCGTCGTCAGCACCTTGGAAGGCGTGGGGAAGAAATGGCACCATTCCACGAAGAACTTCAGGAAGATATAATTCAGCAGGATACACATGCCGACCAGCATCGCGTACCGCAGCAGCTGGATGCGCCCCCGCAGGTTGGACTCGGGGAAGACGATATACTTCGAAAGGGCAAAGCCCAGCGGGAAGCTGATGCTGAACGACATCAGGAACGCGGCGATATGCGGCGCGATGACCACATCATGCGCAAGCGCCACCGGCTGCTTGTCCAGGATAAAGTTGTAGCTGATAAAATAGATCAGGATATCCAGCACCGTATTCGACCCGCCGCAGGCCAGGTACCGGAAGGTGGTCTGCTTGATCCAGGGTGCAAAGGGTTTGTGAAAGAAATCAATTACCTGCAGGACGGTATGTCGTATAACGGGTAGCACGCGTTTTTAGCAACGACAAATATAAGGGGAAAACACTTCCCGGCACAAATGATGGCGGAGAAAGGTGTTAATTAACATCCGGTTATCGTGCAGGAATTACAAGTTTTGACAATTTGCTTCTCTGCGGTGAAAAAATAAAATAATCACCGCAGATTTGCGGTAAATAACCTGACTTTAAATCAGCACACCAGCGGATTTTAATTGAATGATTTTCAGTAAATTGCATAAAATATGTATCATGCAGATCATTCAGAGCATCCAGAACAGGATATACGAGATAAGAGGCGTGCGGATAATGCTGGATCGCGATCTGGCTGCGTTGTATGAGGTGGAAACCCGGGTATTTAACCAGGCCGTAAAAAGGAATCTCAAACGTTTCCCTGAGGATTTTATGTTTCAGCTTACCCGTGAGGAATGGAATGATCTGAGAGCGCGGTTCGCCGCCAATGAAGCCGGAGCTGCGCTAAGATCACAGATTGTGATCTTAGAGAGTGGCAAAGGGCAACATACCAAATACCTGCCATATGCGTTTACAGAACAGGGCATCGCCATGCTGAGCGGCGTCTTGAATAGTGATAGGGCCATACAGATGAACATCGCCATTATGCGCGCCTTTGTTGAAATAAGAAAGATATTCCTGGAACAGCATGATGTACGGACACAGCTCGCAATAATCAGGGAAAGGCTGGGGGAGCACGACGTCCAGCTCAGCCAGATCTACGACAGCATCGAAAATCTGCTCGATGAACATGTGGCTCAAAGACGCTGGGACGAACGGACAAGGATCGGATTTCAGCAATAATTACCTGTTTACCACTGTATCTTCCGCATCTCCTCAAACACTGCTTTTTCCTTTGCTCCTATCTCCCGCAGCATGTCGCTCAGGTCGTTATAGGACACAACATCCGTTTGCCGGTCTTTGACCAGCCGGGCGGCATGGTAGGCGAAGCTGCGCCAGCTGTCGCCGATCTCAGTGAGCTTTGCGGCGTATTGCTGCAGGTCGTCGCGTTGCAGGAGCGTGCCGGCTTCCTGGAGGAAGGCGGCGTAGAGATAGCGGAATCCGCCGCCGCCGGTGCCGATCTCCTCCTGCATGCGGATGATGTTGCCGAGGTACAGCGAAGCCCTGCGCGGGGTCAGCTTCCGCGGGTATTTCCGGATCCTGTCGGCCAGCAGGAAGATCGCCTTGTTGCCGAACCACCGCAGCGGCGGCGACAGCATGAAGAAGCAGGTCTGCGCAATGCCCTGGCGGATCGCCTGCGTATAGTCCACCTGCTTCGGCGCGTCTATCACATAATACATGAACCCCTTCGGCTCCGGCAGCCCCTTCGCGAAACGCGCGCGGGCGAGGTCATCCGGCGTGATGGTAGTCGTATATTCCAGCACGGGATCGCTTACAAGGTACTGTCCCTCCTCCTTGCCGTAGACGACGAGGTTGTGCGCGTTGAAATGAAAGCGGAATACTTCCGGCAGGTAAGGCAGGTAGAATACGCCGCCCTGCATGCCTACGGGGATGCCGTTGTCCAGCGCGTTGTCGAGCGCTGCCATGGCTTTTTCCGGCGTGCGGAACTTTTCGGTGTGGACGGTGACGTGCAGCCGCTGCGTCACTCTCTTGAAGACAGCGCCCGGCCAGGTGCGGAACGTGGTGGCGGGCGTGCCGCTCACCTTCAGGAAGGGGACGTGGGCAAAGAAAAGTCCCGCGCCGATCCCGAAAGCCATGGGCTCGCTGATCTGTATGCCCGCATGCCGCAGCAGGTTGGCGGTGACGCCGCTCTCGCAGTGCGCATGCTGGCTATGGATGAAATCTACTTTGCTCATGATGTGCGTTCACCGTCAAACGACTGCAGCTCTGCTGCTGTGACCTGGAAGACGTCGGCATACCGCTGCAGCGTCTGCGGGCTCAGCCTGCGGAATACTGCCGGTCTGAGGTGGCGGCGCACCTGCCATTGCCATTTGCCGGCGTAGCGGGCCAGCAGCGGCACGTCCATCAGGTGCTTCCGCATGAACCAGGCCAGCGGGCTCAGCCTGCCCTGCCGCACCTGCTCCGCCGTCTCTGCCAGCGTGCCGGCGACCTCCTCCCATGCCTGCTTCAGGGCGATGTGCTCCGGGTCCCAGCCCACAGAGGTGACGCCCGTGTACCTGCCCTGCCTGTCGGTGGCATAGACCAGCCGGCGGACGTTGTTGCGCCCTTGATAGTCCGGCATGTCCTGCGGCACTTCACTGATCTCCATGATGCATGCGTTTGACAACAAGACAATAATCCGGGAAGCCTGTAAAAGCTGCCCGGGATAAGCTGCGTGAGAAGGCGACGGGGTTATCCCTTCAGCTTTACCTGCTCGTTCAGGTCGGTGTCTACGAGGATGCGGCCGCAATGTTCGCAGACGATGATCTTCTTGCGCTGGCGGATCTCGCTCTGGCGCTGCGGCGGGATGATGTTGAAGCAGCCGCCGCAGGAGTCGCGCAGTACCGGCACTACGGCGAGGCCGTTCCGGTAGCTGGTGCGGATGCGCTCGTAGGCGCTCAGCAGGCGCGGGTCCACTTTCTCCTTGGCCTTGGCCGACTGGTTGCCCAGCGCTTTCTCCTCCTTCTCCGTTTCTGCGATGATCTTCTCCAGCTCCTTCTTCTTCACGGTCAGCGCCTCTTCCAGCCCGGCGATCTTCTCCTCCGTGCGGGTGCGCTGCGCCATGCGGTCCTTCTGCTCGATGCCGGCGTCCTTGATGTGCTTTTCATTCAGGCGCACTTCCAGCTCCTGCATCTCGATCTCCTTGTTGATCGCCTCGAACTCGCGGCTGTTCTTCACATTGTCCTGCTGCTTCTCGTATTTCTTGATCATCGCCTGCGCTTCCTTCTTCGCGCTGGTCTTCGCCTCGACAAAGCTGTTGATGCTTTCGATCTCCGCGTCAATGTTCTGCACACGCGTACGCAGGCCTTCAATTTCGTCCTCCAGGTCCTTCACCTCCATCGGCAGCTCGCCTTTCAGCGTCCTGATCTCGTCGATCTTGGAGTCTATCTTCTGCAGGGTGAGGACGGCGCTCAGCTTTTCTTCAACCGAAAAGTCTTTGACTGTAGCCATATTCAGCAATAATAATTTACCGGATTCGTGGATGTTGTTGATAAAAGAATGGCAAAATTAGGAAAATTTTTCTTAAGTACCGCCTCAAATATTCCGACCGTAAACTGCTCGCTTTCATAATGGCCATGTCCGCGATCAGGATGCGTCCGTCGGCGTCGAAGA
>Ga0206101_1000089_pt1 | contig 25741 bp, 24 predicted proteins | sample 1B0metagenome_FD_148613 | JGI IMG/M metagenome (GOLD analysis project Ga0206101, IMG submission 148613) | Enriched microbial communities from leaf-cutter ant dump, University of Wisconsin, Madison, United States - 1B0 | ecosystem: Environmental > Terrestrial > Nest > Insects nest > Nest dump... | reverse complement strand
ATCCATTTAAAAAAGCTGCGCAGGGAGGCCAGTCTGCGCGCGCGCGTCGCGGCGCCCGCGCCGTCCGCCGTTTCACGGCTCAGCCAGCTGCGAAAATCGCCGATTTTCAAATCGCCGAGCGCGTGCATCGACGGCGGCTTGCCGTGGTGGCGGGTGACGAAATCGAAAAAGCCGTGCAGGTCGGCGATATAGGCGCGCAGCGTATGGGGGGAGAAGCGTTTTTCAAGCTTCAGGTAATCCAGCCACAGAGCGAATACCGCCTGCGCGTCCGCGGCGGCGGCAAGGGGCTTGTCGTTCAGCTCTGCAGATCGATCCATAGGCGGAAGCATCTTTCCACGACCTGCGCGAGGAAGCCGATCTGGTCGATCGCCTGGTCGGGCCCGAAGGCTTCGGGATCGCGCGAGCCGAAGGCGATGATGCCGGCGGGCGTGTTGTGGCTGATTTCCAGGCGCAGCAGCGCCTGGCTTTTGACCAGCCCTGCGCCCGGGCCGAACATTTCCTCGGTGCCGTTGATGTTCCCTTGCAACAGCGCGTCGCCCTGCCCCAGCCATTTTTCGACCGTGCCCTGGCGCGCGAAGCGGATGCCCGACTGGTTGATGAAGGGAATCTCGCGCGATGTGGATTCAATGATGAGGTTGACGGTATCCACATCCAGCAAAACGGGGTAGTCCTGCGTGATGACGCCGATGAATTCCTCGAAGCTTTCAGCTTCCAGCAAGACCAGCACGGCGGTCTGGATGCGCGTATAATTGCTCATGTTCGCGCGGGCGGTCTCGATCAGTTCCCGCTGCAGGCGCTGGGCGTTGGACTTGTCCGCTTTCAGGCGGTTCAGCAGCGCTTGCTGGAAATCGGCCACGCCGCCGCCGTGCTCATGGCCGGGCGTGTCCAGTTCTTCCAGCAGGTCGGGATGTTTCAGGAAAAAGCCCTTGTCCTTTTTCAAAAAGGCAATGACGTCTTCATCCGAAATCGCTTCCGTCACGTTCTGCGCTCCCATATCCCCCAAGGTTCTCTCCCCTGTTGGTTCTTATGCGCCGGTTCTTATGCGGCGTCCAGAATGCTCTGGCCGGTTTTTTTCCAGTCCTCGACGAAGGCGGCAAGGCCTTTGTCGGTCAGCGGGTGGTTGTAGAGCTGGCGGATGACCTGCGGCGGGATGGTCGCCACATGGGCGCCCATCTTGGCGGAGGCCACAAGGTGGATCGGATTGCGGATGGAGGCGACGAGCACTTCCGTTTCAATGTCGGGATACTGATCGTAGATCTGCACGATTTCGGCGATCAGATCGAGTCCGTCCTGCCCGATATCATCCAGCCGGCCGACGAAGGGCGAGATAAAGGCCGCGCCCGCCTTGGCCGCCAGCAAAGCCTGCGCGGCGGAAAAACACAGCGTGACGTTGACCATCGTGCCCTGATCCGCCAGCTTGCGGCAGACCTTCAGCCCGTCGGGCGTCAGCGGCACCTTGACAGCGACGTTCGGCGCGATTTTGGCAAGGCGCATGCCTTCCTTCAGCATGGTGTCGAAATCCGTCGCGGCGACTTCCGCGCTGACGGGGCCTTCGACCACGCCGCAGATTTCCTCGATCAGGGCGATAAAGTTCTTCGCGCCGGATTTGGCGACAAGGGACGGGTTGGTCGTGACACCGTCCAGCAGGCCGGTGGAGGCTAAGTCTTTGATTTCCGCAATATCGGCTGTATCGACAAAGAATTTCATGATGGCGTCCCTTTCTTTTAAAGCGGCTTTAGTGTATCTGATGGATATGTCGCAATCCAGTTTTTTATCGTCCGAAAACGCCCCCGAAAAGGCTGAAAATGCCGCGGGGCGGGTGCAGGTCATGGTTTGCGCCCCCGTGCCGCGGGCCTATGATTACGCCTTGCCGGACGGCATGGATGTCGAGGCCGGGGATTATGTAAGCGTGCCGCTCGGCCGCCGCGACATGACGGGCGTTGTCTGGGCGACCGGCGCGGGCGATCCCGGTATCGACCCGCAAAAAATCAAAACGGTTTTGCAAAAATTTTCGGCCTGCCCGCCCATGCCCGCGACGCACCGGCAGTTTCTGGAGCGGGTGGCGCGCTATACCATGTCCGATCTCGGCGCGGTTTTGAAAATGTCCTTGAGCGTGCCCGACGCCTTGTTGCCGCCTAAAACGGTGCCGGCCTATACCAAGGCGGCAAAGCCGCCGCAGGGCCTCACGCCGCAGCGGCAAAAGGTGATCGATCTCCTCTCCGACGGCGTGCCGCGCCGTGCGGTGGATATCGCGCGTGCCACGGGGTGCAGCGCGGCGATCGTACGCGGCATGGCGGCGGCGGGGCTGATCGATACGGCCTCCGTCGCGGCACCCGTGCCGTGCCGTATGGTGGATTTGTCGCCGAGCAAGCTTGATTTTTCCAAAGCGCAGCAGGAAGCCGCCGCTGCGCTGCGCCGCATGGTGGAAGCGGATCAGTTCGCGGCGATCCTGCTGGACGGCGTGACGGGTTCGGGCAAGACGGAGGTTTATTTCGAAGCCGTGGCCGCAGCCCTCGCCGCCGGCAAACAGGCGTTGATCCTGCTGCCGGAAATTTCCCTTTCCGCGCAGTTTCTGGAACGCTTCGCCCGCCGTTTCGGCACGTCGCCCGCGCTTTGGCATTCCGAAGTGCCCGCCGCGCAGCGCCGCCTGACATGGCAGGGCGTGGCGGAGGGGCGCACGAAGGTCGTCATCGGCGCGCGTTCCGCCCTGTTTCTGCCCTTTGCCGATCTGGGCGCCGTCGTGGTGGACGAGGAACACGATGCGTCCTACAAGCAGGAAGAGGGCGTCATGTACCATGCGCGCGACATGGCGGTGCTGCGCGCGCGGCTGGGGCATTTTCCGGTGGTGCTGGTCTCCGCCACGCCGTCTTTAGAAACCATCGTAAATGTAAAGGCAGGCAAATATGCCTATCTGCATCTGCCGTCGCGCCACGGCGGGGCGAAGCTGCCCGATATGCATGTGGTCGACCTGCGGCGCGATCCGCCCGCCCGCCAGCGGTTTATCGCGCCGCCGTTGCTGGGGGCATTGAAAGAAAATCTCACGGCGGGGGAGCAGTCGATTTTATTCCTGAACCGCCGCGGCTACGCGCCGCTGACGCTGTGCCGCACCTGCGGGCATCGTTTCCAGTGCCCGTCCTGCACGGCCTGGCTGGTGGAACACCGCCGCTTCGGCCGTTTGCAATGCCATCATTGCGGCTACAGCCGGAAAATGCCGGCGGCCTGCCCCGACTGCGGCGACGCAGGCGGTTTCGCCGCCTGCGGCCCCGGCGTGGAGCGCATTCAGGAAGAAGTGCATGATGTGCTGCCCGAGGCGCGTACGCTGATTTTGGCGAGCGATATCGTGACCAGCCCGAACATGATCCGCGCCGCGATACGCCAGATCGAGGATCAGGAAATCGATATCGTGATCGGCACGCAGATCATCGCGAAGGGGCACCACTTTCCGGGGCTGACGCTGGTCGGCGTCATCGATGCCGATCTCGGCCTTGCGGGTGGTGATTTGCGCGCGGGGGAGCGCACCTTCCAGCTGCTGCATCAGGTATCGGGCCGCGCGGGCCGCGGGGAAAAACCGGGGCGGGTGTATATCCAGACCTTCATGCCCGAACAAAACGTCATCCGCGCGCTGGCCGCCAACGACCGCGACGCCTTTTTGGAAACGGAGCAAGCGGAGCGGGAACGCGCGGGCATGCCGCCCTTCGGCAAGCTCGCGGCCTTGATCCTTTCTTCCGCCGACCAGATGAAGCTGGAAGAATCCTGCCGCCATCTCGCGCGTATTGCACCGCGCTACGACGACATCCGCATTTTGGGCCCCGCCGAGGCGCCGCTGGCCTTCCTGCGCGGCAAGCACCGCCGCCGCTTCCTCATCCGCACGGGGCGGGATGTGAATATTCAAAAATACCTGTCGGAATGGCTCGGCAGCGTCAAGGTACCGTCGAGCGTGCAGTTGAAAATCGATATCGACCCGCAAAGCTTTTTTTGATTTGGGTATGCCAGAGGCGCGTTAAAGGCATGGCGGCCACGAATATAAGCATATACGCAGTTATCCTGCTGAAGGGTTCGTAAAAAGAAGTGCCATGCCGCCGAAGGGCGGCATCCGGTAGCGCGTCCGCGCGTCTTGTGGATTCATATGACGGCCTGTCGGCCTTCCGGATGCCGCCCTTCGGCGGCATGGAAGGATCTTTATTTTATCCATTCAGCAGGATAATTGCGTATATTTAACTATAAAATAGAGCGTACCGTGCGGAAAACTCCGCATTCAGGCGCGATTTTAAAAAGGCGGGCTGCGCTTACGCAACGTTCGGCGTAAAAAACGTTTTCATGTTCGTATTGTCGGGGGCGACGAGCGCCCAGTCTTCCGCCGCCGTGTGGTAGACGGCCAGCGTGGCGGGCGGAAAACCCTCCATCTCATACGCGCCGCCGGCATCGAGATAGGCCGCGAGTTCCGACAGGCCGGGGTTATGCCCGACGATCAGCAATTGCGAAACGCCCGACGGCACGGCATGGATACGCGCCAGCAGCGCATCGGCAGGGGCGAGGTAGAGCGCGCGATCGAATTGCGTTTTCACGGGGCTTTTTTCGTTGCCGAAAACGCCCTCCATCGCCTGGCGGGCGGTGGAAACGGTGCGGATGGAATCCGATCCCAGCACCAGGTCGGGCAAAAATCCGTTGGTTTTCATGTAATCGCCGACGGCGCGCGCTTCGACCCGCCCGCGGGCGGAAAGCAAACGGCCGTGATCGTTATCGGCAAAGCCGCCGGAAGCTTCCGCTTCGGCATGTCGCAACAAATAAAGCGTTTTCATTTGACCTGATCCGGTTGTATTCCTTAATAAGGAGATTAGCGGAGCTTGCCTTGAAAGGAAAGTGCGGAAACACCATGACACAATCCTCCCCCGTCAGAGATTATGTTGCAGTGCTCGATATCGGCTCCAACGCCGTGCGGCTGGTGGTTTATGACGGCATGAACCGCGCGCCCGTCAAAATCCATAATGAACGCAATCTTTGCAGCCTCGGGCGGGATCTGGGCAAGACGGGGCGGCTGTCGCCCGAAGGCGTCGAAAAAGCGCTGCAAAGCATCGGCCGCTTCGCCGCGTTGATCGCGGCCATGAAAATCAGGAAAGTTTTCGCCGTGGCTACCGCCGCCCTGCGCGACGCGGCGGACGGGCCGGATTTCATCCGGACGGTGCATCAGAACTTCGGTTTGAAAATCCGCGTGATCGACGGGGAGGAGGAGGCGCGGCTTTCCGCCGTCGGCGTGATGATGAACGGTCTCGGCACGCGCGGCATCATCGGCGATTTCGGCGGCGGCTCGCTGGAGCTGATCGTGGTCGACAACAACCGCGTGAAGCATAAACACAGCCTGCCTGTCGGATCGCACCGCCTGCACGCGACGGAAGGGCGGCAGGCGCGCATCGGTCTGATCGACGCGCAGCTCGATACCGTGCCGTTTCTCGATAAATATCCGGCGGCGGATTTATATGCGCTCGGCGGATCGTGGCGGTCGATGGGCAAGACGCATATCCGCATGGCGGATCACCCGCTGAAGGTCATGGACCAATATACGATCGAGGGCGCGGCTGCCTTGCAATGCGCCGCGCTGCTATCGCAGCAAAGCGCGGCTTCGCTGGAGAAAACCGCGGGCCTGTCCGAAAAGCGCGCGGCGGATATGGGCGTGGCCGCGCTCGCCATGGAGCGGCTGCTGCTGCGCTTGAAACCGCAGCGGGTGGTTTTTTCCGCCACGGGCCTCCGTGAAGGTGTCATTTACGACGGCCTGCCCGTTGCCGTGCAAAAGCAGGACGCGCTGATCGCGAGTTGCCGCAAGGTCGCGCTGAAGATCAGCCGTTTCGACGATGTGAAAGCCTTCAAAACCATGTCGGACTGGATGGCGCCGCTGTTCGCGGGGCGGGATGCCGGATTTTTCCGCCATCTGGAAGCCGCCAGCCTGCTGAGCGATACGGGCTGGTTCGAGCATGAGGATTATCAGGCCATCCACGCCTATGACCGCATTTTGCTGTTGCCGTTTTACGGCGTCGACCATACGGGCCGCGCGTTTCTGGCGCTGGCCAATTACGTGCGCTATGCGGGGGAGGGGCTGGAAAACGTCGTGCGCACATCGCGCAAGATGCTGACGGAGGAAGGCATCACCCTTGCCATCACGGCGGGGCTGGCCATGCGGGTCGGCTATTTGCTGTCGGGCGGAGCGCTGTCCTTGCTGAAAGACAGTTTCTTCGATATTGCGGCGGATACGCTGACGCTCGTGCTCAAGAAACGCGCCATCGGTCTGCATGCCGATGTGATCACCGAAGCTTTGCAAGACCTTGCGGACATGAGGGGCAAAAAAGCCGCCATCGCGATGCAGGAGTAGCGGGAATAAAAATCAGGCCGTTTTGACGATCTTCAGCTTGCTGTTTTCCACGGCGATTGCGACCTTGCCCTCGCGCAGGGCAAGGGCTTCCTTGCCGAAGATTTTAAACCGCCAGCCGGACATGGCGGGCACTTTGGAGTCTTTGCCGAAAGCGGCGATCATTTCGAGATCGGCGGCGGTGCAAAGCAGCTTGGGCGCGACCTGTTCGTTTTCGCATTTCAGCTTCAGTAAAACGCGCAAAAGCTCGATCGTCGGCGCGATGCCGGGCGGGAAGGCCGGGCGGGGCTCCCATTTGGGACATTTCTTTTCGTCCGCCTCCATGCCGCGGCGCACGGCTTCCAGCAAGGATTTGCCGCGCTCGCTGTTGCCGAAGCCCTGATGTACGTTGCGCATTTTATTGAGCGCCTCGGATGTCGCCGGCGGGTGCGTGGCGATTTCGGCCAGCGCCTCGTCCTTTAAAATACGGCCGCGCGGCACGTTGACGTCCTGCGCCAGTTGTTCGCGCCATGCCGCGATCTCGCGCAGGATGCACAGCGTGCGCGGCTTGTGGTTCGGGATGCGGATGCGCTGCCAGGCGTCTTCGGGCCTGGTCAGGTAAAGGCTCTTGTTCATCAGGCCCTTCATCTCGTCGCGGATCCAGCCGGTGCGGCCCATTTTGTCGAGCTGTTCGGTCATCCGGACGTAAATCCTGCGCAGGTGCGTGACATCGGCGAGCGCGTATTTCAGTTGCTTGGCGGTCAGCGGGCGCAGCGCCCAGTCGGTGAAACGGCTGGATTTGTCGATCTTCTTGCGCGCGAGGGTATTGACCAGCACCTCATAGCTCACCTGCTCGCCGAAGCCGCAAACCATGGCGGCGACCTGCGTATCGAAAACGGGGGTGGGCAGCTTGCCGGTTTCGTTGAAAAAAATCTCCAGATCTTGGCGGCAGGCGTGGAAAACTTTCAAAACCTTTTTATCCTGCATCAGGTCGTAAAAGGGCTTGAGGTCGATATCCTCCGCCAGCGGGTCGATCGCATAGGGCGCGTCGTCGTCACCGCAGACCTGGATCAGGCACAGCTTCGGCCAATAGGTCTTTTCGCGGATAAACTCCGTATCCACCGTGACGAAGGCCGATTTCTTCAAACGGGTGCAGATGGATTTCAGGTCTTTTGTGGTTGTGATCAATGTCATGCTGCCCTTAAAATAATCTAAAACGCCGCCCTTTGCCATAGGGTATTTTAGAGCGGCCGCAGGAAGGGGAAGGGCGATATGATTATTACCCAATTATTGGCGACGGTTTGCGTGACGGCGATGGCCATGGCCGCCGCCTATCTGCTTGCGCAGGATGCGACATGGCAGGATGTCATGCCCTATATCGGGCTGATTTTTTTTGCCGCATGGGGGCTGACCATGTTGGGCATCTGGCGCACTTATGACCGGGAGAATGCCGTCTCGCATTTTCTTTTTCGCGCCGTGTGCGCCTTGCACGGTTTCGGCGTGGCGGCGGCGCTGGGTACGGCGGCGGCGACGGGACGGGCGGTGTTCTTGCTGGCCGCCGTTCCTTCGGGGCTGGTTTTACTCGCGCTGGCGCTGAAGGCCCGCCCCGGAATGCTGGCGCAATGGGGCGGCAGGCAACCGGCCGTCGATTGGCATGCGTACTATATGCAGCACAAGGGCGACATAGATGCCATGATGCAGGCATTCCGCCGCGTGCTGGTCGAAAAACACGGCATGCGCGAAGACTATGTCGCAACGCTGGATATGCGAAATGCCATCGCCCCCGACGTCCCCGTGGCGGCGGCATGGCATTTTGACGGCCATACGCCGGAAGAAATGGCGGGCAAATTGATCGATACGTATTATTTTTCCCGCGATGCGAACAATCCCGTCATTTTCGCAAAACATATGGATACGGGCGAGGATCTGCCGCCCGATTACGACTACGACCACTGGGCGCACCGCAACTTCGGCCGCACCGCAGGGCAGAAATTTGCGACGGCCGCGATGCTGCTGGTGCTGGGCGGCTGTCTGTACGGCTTGTTCTTCGCGACATTTTTGCCCGCGGCGCAATGGCATTATCTGGCGTTGGGCATCTCCGTTGCGCTGTCAGCCGCGCTTTGCGCGCGGCTGTTTGCGCAACTGGCGCAGGGGCGTTTGCGCACTCAGCCCGGCAAGCGCAAATTAAAAAAATGGGATTTGGTCTGGCTGGCGCCTTTTGCGGTGTTTTTTTGCTGGCTTTCGATCGGCACCGGCATTGGCCTGCCCGCCACGCAGGTTTTCGGCGCCCCGCATGAAGCGGTCTATGAATACAGGAAAAATTCCAGCAAACCCTGTCTTTCGATACAAGCGGAAGTCTTTTCCCTTTCGCGTTTCTGCCTTGCGCGCGACGCCTACAACCGTCTCTCCCCAAAAGGCGCCGCTACCTTCAAGGGCAAAAAGAGCTGGTTTGGCGAGAGCTTGGAATATATGCAGGCGGATTAGAGTAACGCATGAACGAAATATACGAAGATATTTTACGCCGTCTGAAGCGCAATGCCATCAAACGCGAAGTATGCTTTATCGTTTTCACGATGTGCTGGTTCATACCTGCGGCTGTTTGGCGTGGTGCGCATGACGGAGGCGAGGAGATGGGCGCATTTCCGCCGGAAGTAGGGCTGTGGCTGGGGGCGGGGGCTGTGCTCAGTGCATTTTTCGGGGTGCGTGCGTGGCGCGAGCATAAAGCGCTTATCGCTAAAAAAATCGCTTACGAGAAAAACTCCTTTATCACCCCGCAGCGCACGCGGCATTTGACCCGCGCGCAATCACGCAAGCTGATGCAGGCCGCCCGCCGCGCGGATGAGATGAAAAACCTCAAGGTTGTCTATGACCTGAAAACAGCGGCACAGGATGCGCCCTATGTTTTTCATAGCCACGGGGCCGCTCTTGGCGCGGCTTTTGCGATATGCGCGGGTGTCATCGTGCTGTTGCTGGTCTTTTTGTATGCGTTTCTGACCTACAAAACATTTACGCCGACCGGTGACATGGTAAAAACGGGGCTGACCGCTGCGCTGGCGACTGTGGTGCTCATGTGCCTGCGCTGGTATCTCTTCAAAACGCGCAACCGCATCCCGCGGGAGTTGCGGCGCATGCCAGCGGGATGGCGTCGCGGGGCAGAGGCGGCTGCCATTCTTCTGGCCGTTGCGGGGATGGCTTATTTCATCGTGGTCTACGGCTTTGGCCGGCTATGGCACGATTTTCTGCGCTGAAACCGCAGCGAAACGCGCCCGATCGCGGCGCGCTTGATTTATGTAAATAAATATGCTATTTTCAGAGCGCTTATGGTGCTTGTGCATTTGTTTTTACTCGGTTTTCTGGTAAAACTATGCGTCATTTCGGCACATTGCAGACATAGAGGATAAAATGCACGCCTATCGTACCCATACCTGTGGCCAGCTGCGCGCGGCGGATAAAGGCCAGACCGTCAAAATTTCCGGCTGGATTCACCGCAAACGCGACCACGGGGGTTTGCTGTTCATCGATCTACGCGACCATTACGGGTTGACGCAATGCGTGATCAATACCGACAATCCCGTTTTTGCCGAAATTGAAAAACTGCGCCTTGAAAACGTGATCATGGTCGAGGGCGAGGTGCTCGCGCGCACGCCGGAAACCGCCAACAAGCATCTGCCCACCGGCGAGATCGAGGTGAAGGTGCAATCTTTCAAGTTGCTCTCCGCACCCGTCAACGACATGCTGCCGTTGCAGGTAAACTCCGACGAGCCTTACGGCGAGGACGTGCGTCTGCGCTACCGCTTTCTGGATCTGCGCCGCGATGTGCTGCATAAGAACATCATGCTGCGTTGCGATGTCGTCACATCCCTGCGCCGCCGTATGACGGAACAGGGTTTTCGCGAATTCCAGACGCCGATTTTGACGGCCTCCTCGCCCGAAGGCGCGCGCGATTTTCTCGTGCCCTCCCGTTTGCACCCTGGCAAGTTCTATGCCCTGCCGCAGGCGCCGCAGCAGTTCAAGCAGTTATTGATGATGTCCGGTTTCGACCGTTACTTCCAGATTGCGCCGTGCTTCCGCGACGAGGACGCGCGCGCCGACCGCACGGCGGGCGAGTTCTACCAGCTCGACATGGAAATGTCCTTCGTGACGCAGGATGATATTTTCAACGTCATGGAAAAAGTCATCGGCGGCGTGTTCGAGGAATTCTCCGATTTCACGGGCACGAAGTTCGCGGTTTCGCCCGCACCCTTCGTGCGCATCCCGTTTGACGAGGCGATGCTGACCTACGGCACCGACAAGCCCGACTTGCGCAACCCGCTGAAGATCGTGGATGTCAGCGCCGTCTTTGCCCGCGCAGATGTCGAATTCAAGGCCTTCAAGGGCGTGATCGAAAAAGGCGGCGTTTGCCGTGCCATCCGCGCGCCCAAGGTGGGCGACCGCCCGCGCAGTTTCTTTGACAAGCTGAACGATTGGGCGAAAGGCGAGGGCGCCGTCGGCCTTGGTTACGTCATCTTCGAAGGAACGGAAGGAAAGGGCCCGATCGCCAAGTTCATCCCCGTTGCCGCGCAGGAACAGCTGAAACAGCTGACAGGCGCCGAAGACGGCGATGCCGTGTTCTTTGTCTGCGATATGGAGGCGAAGGCTTCCGCCCTTGCCGGCAAGGCGCGCAACAAGGTCGCGGAAGACATGGATATCATCGACAAGACGAAGTTCGCGTTTTGCTGGATCGTCGATTTCCCCATGTTCGAAATTAACGAAAAAACGGGGAATGTGGATTTCTCCCACAACCCGTTCTCCATGCCCGCGGGCGGGATCGACGCGCTGAACAACGAAGACCCGCTGAAGATCAAGGCCGTGCAATACGACTGCGTGCTGAACGGGGTCGAGCTGGCCTCCGGCGGTTTGCGCAACCACATCCCCGAAGCGATGGAGCGCGCCTTTGATATCGCGGGCCATCCGAAAGGCACGGTCGAAAAAAAATTCGGCGGCATGTACAACGCCTTCAAATTCGGCGCCCCGCCGCACGGCGGCTGCGCCTTCGGGATCGACCGCATGGTCATGTTCCTCGCGGACGAGCCGAACGTGCGCGAGGTTATCGCCTTCCCGATGAACCAGCAGGCGGAAGACCTCCTGATGGGCGCGCCGAGCGAGGCGGATGCGCCGCAATTGCGCGACGTGCATATCAAGCTGGACCTGCCGAAAAAAATCGCCGCGGGCGAGGACAAGGCGGAGCCGGTGAAGGCGGCGGGGTAACGACGCATGAGGGCTGTTCATGGGTAAGCTTGCGCAGGCATTCCTTAAAACGATCGGCGCGTACATGATGATCGAAACGCCGGTTGCGCGGGCGGATGTCTGCATTGTTTTCGGCTGCCAGAACCCTGAACGGCGCAAAGCGCTCGCCAACCATGCGGCGGATCTTTATGAACAAGGCTATTTCGGCCTGATCGCCGTCACGGGCGGCGTGCCGGATAAGAACGGCCTGTCCGAAGCGGCGCATATGCGCGATGCCCTGCTGAAACGCGGCGTGCCCGCCGATGCGATCCTCTCCGAAGAGACTGCCGGCAATACGGGTGAAAACGTCGTCCGCACCCGCGCGCTGCTGGAACGTGAGAAGGGCAAGGGATCGATCCGCACCGTCATCGGCATCGGGCAGATACATGCCGCGCGCCGCTTTGTCATGACGCTGGAGCGGCATTGGCCCGAGGTGCAAAAAATGTTCACCGCGCCGCATTATTATCCCGTGCCGCGGGATGAGTTTTATAAAGACCCGCAATTCCGCCGCGAGGTGCTGGCGGAATACCGCAAGATCCCGCTTTACCGCCGGACGGATTTTATCCGTGAAATTGATGCGGATGGTCTTTCCGCCGCCGCGCGCAACCTGCCGCCCCCGCAAAAACCGTCCCTGCAAAAACCCTTTTTGCAAAAACCCGTCCCGCGCCCGCCCGCGCCCAAACACTTCGGCCCGCCCGGGCCGTGACAAAAAATAAAAACGCATAAGAATAACAAGAATAAAAGGTAATACCCGCTATGTCTCTTCTCTCCGGCTATGACGGCAACTATTACGCCTCCACGCTGACCGAAAACCGCGCCTGGCCGCCATTGTCGGGCGTGGCGGAGGCCGATGTCTGCATCGTCGGCGGCGGGCTTGCGGGCGTGAATACCCTGCTGGGATTGCAAGAGCGCGGCAAGAAAGCGGTTTTGCTGGAGTCCGGCCGTATCGGCTGGGGCGCGTCGGGTCGTAATGCGGGCTTCGTCGCCAAGGGCTATGCGGCAGGAGAGGCGTCGCTGGTCGGCACCTGCGGGCTGGAGAAAGCGAAGAGCCTCGTCAACCTGACCAAGAACGCGCGCAAGCTGATCCGCAAGCGCATGGTAGAAGAGCAGATCGACTGCGAACCCGTCATCGACGGCGTGCTGACCGTGTCATGGCGCGACAATCCCGGCAAGCTGGTCGATGCCATTAACCGCGCGAACGACTATTTCGGTCTCGGCTTCGAGTTTTGGTCGCGTGAACAGGTGCGCGCGCATTGCCGCACCGCGAAATACTACGACGGCATTTATTCCCCGCATGATTTTCAAATGAACCCGCTGAAATACCTGCGCGGCCTTGCCCATGCGGCGGAACGCAAGGGCGGACGGATATTCGAGCAAAGCGCGGTCACGGGAAAGGAACGCGTCGGCAGTGAATGGCATATCAAAACTGCATCGGGCGTGGTGAAGGCGAAAGACGTCGTCCTGTCCACCGCCATTTACGGCGAACCGCTCGACCGCCGCCTTGCCTATTCGGCGATTCCCGTGCAGACCTATATCATGGTGACGGAGCCGATCCCCGAAGATGCCTATGCCATTTCCATCAATACCAAACACGCGCTCTATGATACGCGCTTTTGCAGCGATTATTACCGCCGCCTGCCGGAGGGGCGCTTGCTCTGGGGCGGGCGCGTCGGCCTTTTCGCGCATCCCGAAAACATTGCCGCGGCAATGACGGCGGATATGATGAAAATCTATCCGCAGCTGAAGGGCATGGTGCGTCCCGCCTATGCGTGGTCGGGGCTGTTGTGCTATGCGCTGCATAAAATGCCGCTGATCGGCTGTCTGGAAGAGGGGCTTTGGTATAATACGGGCTTCGGCGGCCATGGCCTTGCGCCCACGACGGTCGGCGGCGAGATTATGGCCGCGGCGATCGCTTCGGGCGATCAGGGCTACCGCGCTTTTGCGGATTTCCGCCTGTCTTACGCGGGCGGCAAGCTGGGCCGTTATGGCGCGCAAGCCATGTATTTGTGGTGGAAGCTACGCGATGCGTTAAATGTATGATACTTAAGGGTTTTTATATTTCCGCAATGTATTGACATAACGCGCCATTTTTTCTAGAGTCCGCATACATCATTTATATCGGCCGCGCGGCGCGGATGCGCGGATGGCGGCCGATAAAAGGATTTTGCCTGAAAGGATTTTGCCATGACGTTCAAGGAACGCCTGACTTTGTTTAAAAACGGTTTTGTCAAAGGCGTCAAAGCGGTCGGCGATTTCATGACCACGCAGGACGAGCGCGACCGCCGGCTGATGGCGGCGATCGGCAGCGGCGATGCGGGTAAGGTCGCCAAGGCCATCGCGGGCAAAGCGGATGTCAACAAGACAAGCTGGTCGAACGAAGGCCCGCTGCCCGGGGCGATTGAAAAAGGCGATGTGGAAATCATCCGGCTGCTGCTCGACGCCAAGGCAGACCCGAACAACAAGCACGGCTATCACGACATCACGCCCTTCTGGCGGGCCGTGCGGAAAGGCGACATGCGGATCATCGGCATGCTGCTGGACGCGGGCGCCGATGTGAATACGACGGGCGAGCGCAAGCTTTCCGCCTATGCCTATGCCGTGGCGCGCAAGAACAAGCCGCTCGCCGAGGCGCTGCTGGCGCGCGGGGCGGCGACCGACCTGCAGGATAAAGACGGCTGGACGCCGCTGTTCTACGCCGCCCGCAACGGCGATGATGCCGCCGCGCAGCTCCTGCTCGACCGCGGTGCGCGCGCCTATTTGAAAGACGCAAGCGGCAACAGCGTGCTGGACATTGCCGAAGCTTACGAGAAGTTTTCCACCCGCCGCATCGTGCAGGCGCATATCGATGCCGCCGTGCCGCAATGGCAAAAGACGGGCGAGGGGGAAATCGCGCATGTCAGCATCCTGCGCGACCAGGGCTATCGACTGACGACGGCCTTCAATATGGAGGCGAAAACCTGCACCGTCATCGCGCATAACTATGCGACGGGGCGCGATGCCGTGACGGTCAAAAGCTTTGACGAGCTGAACAATCCCGCCTTGTTGAAAACCGCGGCCGAGAAGCTGGCCGGTTTCCAACCCCCTGCCGCCGAGCAGCAGAACGACCCGCAACCGGCCAAAAAAGCCGTTGCCGCTGCCAAACCCGGCAAATAAAAAATCAGGAGTGCTTATTTTGGGTAAATTGACCGACGAAGAATACAACAAGCGCGTGGCCCGCCCGAAGGCCGCCTTTGAAATCTTTCTGGATATGGACGGCGTTTTGTCGGATTTCGACAGCCATGCCCGCAATAACGGCAAATACGACGCCAAAGGCCAGCCGAAATGGAATGAACTGGATTCGAACTGGTGGGCGACCATGCCCGCCTATGACGGCATGAAGCAGTTTTACAGCGACATGAAAAAAATCGGCAACGTGCGCATGCTGACCGCGCCGACGCTGTCCTCCGGCTGCTACCGCGGCAAGGCGGAATGGGTGGAGGCGCAATTCGGCAAATGGGGGCTCAACGATCTCATCATCTGCCGCGCGATGGACAAGCACTTGCTCGCCCGCCCGCACCATATCCTTATCGACGACCGCCAGAAAAATATCGATGAATGGAACGCTGCCGGCGGTATCGGCATTCTGCATACAGGCGATTATGCCGATACCATGGCGCGCGTGCAAAAAGCGGTCGCCGGTTATCAGGCTCCCAAAACCCCGGCCAATACCGACAAGCCGCAGCACGAGAAACCGCAGCACGGGGCAATAAAGCCGAAGTAATTCCGGCGCGGTTTTTACCTGCCATCTGCGGCTGCGTGGACGAGAAACAAAAAAAGGCGATGCTTCCTGCATCGCCTTTTTTGTTTTTGCGGGGGGTGGGGGATATCCTTTCTGGATTGTGTGTAGAAGGATAATGGACTACTTCACGCGCTTGCGGCGCAGCTTGTCCATGTAAAGGCGCTTGTCGGCTTCATGGTAGGCGGCCTCCGGCGTGCTGTCCTTGCGGACGGGCGCGCCGCCGATGCTGGCGCCAAGGCGCAGGGCCTGGCCGTTCCATGCCACGGTGAGGTCGCCCAGCACATCGCGCAGGGTTTCGATGCGCGCGGCGGCGCGGTCGGCATCGGTTTGCGTTAGCAGAACGGCAAATTCGTCGCCGCCGAAACGGCCGGCGGCATCGACGATGCGCGTGAAACCGGACAGGATTTTGCCGACGGCCTTCAGGCAGGCATCGCCCGCCGGATGCCCGTGGGTGTCGTTGATCTGCTTGAAAAAGTCCAGGTCGATAAGCAAAAGATAGCCGCCCGTGCTGTGGTGGCGCCGCATGCGGGCCAGCTCCGCGCCGAAGAAACGCTCGAAACCGCGACGGTTCATCAGGCCCGTCAGCATGTCGGTATCGGCGAGTTCCTCCAGCTGGCGGATGCGGCGTTCCTGTGCCGCGATCAGGCGCTCGGCTTCGGCCAAACGGTCTTCGGTCAGGCGGTCTTCGGCCAGGCGGTCTTCGGCATGGCGCAGCCGGTCGGTCGGGACGGGGCGGCGGCTTTCCTGCGACAGCAGGGGAAAGGCGTTGACAAGTTCTTCCGGCAAAAGAATTTCCGCGGATGGCGTATTCATGATGGATCCCCTACGATTGATTGTTTCCCACGCCTTCTCTCATGCGAAAGCCGTGCCAGTTTTTTCAGATTACGGGCCAAGGCAGGTAATGTTTATATATTTCAAATATTTGTAAAATAGACTTTCCGGCGGGCAACACGCCATGGGGGCAAAAAACGGTTTCCCGCATCCGCGCCGGCTGCGGCAGGGCGGCAAGGCTTTCCGCCCTTTCGGTTGTTTTTGCCAAACGCCTGCCTAGATTTGATATGATGTAAGATGTCAAGAACAAGAAAACGACCCACCAAGGATCCCGAAGACCATGCAGACACCCTCTCCCAAACGCGCGACTTTCTCCCGGTATTTGCTGCTTTCGCTGGCGGCGGGGGCGGGGTTCGCGGCGCTGGGTTTTTTCGCGCCGCATCCGGCTGCCGAGGCGTTGATGCCGCCCGCCGCGCCGGCAGAACCGCGCGCCGTCGTGCCGCACAAGGCGCTGTATGATTTTGCGATGGTCTCGGTCACCTCCGGCGCGGGCGTGACGGATATCCGCGGCAATATGTTTTACGAACAGGACGATGCCTGCGATGCCTGGACGACCGACCACCGCTTTACCGTCATCTACTATTATCCGGAGCGCCAGCCGCTGGTGAACACCAGCCATTACGTCGCCTGGGAGTCCAAGGACCAAAGCCAGTTCCAGTTCAGCTCCGAGCGTCAGGAAAACGGCGTGGTCACGGAGCTTTTGCGCGGTTCCGTCGCGCGCGAAAAAGACGGCGCGGCGACGGCCGCATACGTGCGGCCCGACGAGTTGTCCTTCGCCCTGCCGCAGGGGTATTTCCTGCCCACGGGGCATATCCGTGAAATTTTGAAACACGCGCAGGCGGGCGACCGCTTTTTCAATGCCGTCATGTTTGACGGCACCGATGCCGACGGGCCGATCGAGGTCAGCGTTTTCATCGGCGACAAGCTGACGCCGGCCGAGATCGCGCAGTATACGCCCAAGGCCCCCAAAGAAGGCGAGACGCTGGACACGTCCTTGTTGTCGCCCGATGCCTGGCCGGTGCGCATGGCGGTTTTCCCGTTGGCGCAAAAAGACAGCATGACTCCCGCCTATGAAATGGACATCGTCCTGCACGACAACAGCGTGGTCAGTCATGCGCTGGTCGATTACAAGAGCTTCAAGGTCGAACAACGGCTGACGGCGCTGGAACCGCTGCCGATACGGAAATGCCCTTGACGAAAACCTCTCAGTCGTAAATGCCTTTGAGATTCAACGGGATTTCATAAACCGTTAACCACTTCTTAAGACTTTGCCGCGTATAACGTAAATGTAAGTACGGGAGACGCCGCATGAAAAAGAAAGTGTTGATCGTCGAGGATAACGAGCTGAACATGAAATTGTTCGAAGATCTCCTCGGCGCGCATGGCTATGACACCATCAAAACGCGTGACGGCGGCCAGGTGCTGGATATGGCCCGCAACCAAAAGCCCGATTTGATTATTATGGACATTCAGCTGCCTGAGGTATCGGGGCTGGAAGTTACCCAATGGCTCAAAAGCGATAACGAGCTGAAAGCCATTCCCGTGATCGCCGTGACGGCCTTCGCCATGAAGGGCGACGAGGAGAAAATCCGCCAGGGCGGCTGCGAGGATTACGTCTCCAAACCCATTTCCATCACCGATTTCATGCAGGTGGTTCAAAAACACCTCGAAAAATAACCTTTTAGAAATAAGGCTTTAAATCGGGTAAGGCTTCCTTTAACATTTTGCTTTAGGGTGTAATATAAGGGGAGCTGCCGTCATCCAACAACCGGCAGGATATTCGAAAGACCATGACAGCACGCGTTCTCGTCGTCGATGACATTTTGCCCAACGTCAAACTGCTGGAAGCCAAGCTGAGCGGCGAATATTTTGACGTGATTACCGCGACCAGCGGCGCCGAAGGCATCCAGAAAGCCGAGGCACAAAGCCCGGACATCATCCTGCTCGACGTCATGATGCCGGGGATGGACGGGTTCGAGACCTGCCAGCGTCTCAAAAACAATCCCGCGACCGCCCATATTCCCGTCGTGATGGTCACAGCCCTGACCGATGCGACCGACCGCGTCCGCGGGCTGGAGGCGGGGGCCGACGATTTTCTTTCCAAACCCGTCAACGATATCGCGCTGATGGCGCGCGTGCGCTCGCTCGTGCGCCTGAAAATGACGGTCGACGAATGGCGTATCCGCGAAAACACCGCGAACCAGTTCGGATTTGTCGGCAACAAGGGCACGTTCCTTGCCGAGCCCTCCGAAAAGGCGCGCGTGATGGTGATCGAGGATAAATCCTTCGAAAGCGACAAGTTCATCGAAACGCTGAAGCGTGACGACGACGAGATCATGGCCGTGCGCAGCGGCGAACAGGCCATGGAACTGGCGCAGCGTTATGAATTCGACATGATCACCGTAAGCCTCAATCTGGAGCACGAGGACGGATTGCGCCTTTGCTCGCACCTGCGCTCCAACGAGCGCACGCGCGCCGTGCCGATTTTGATGGTGGCCGAGGAAGGCGATATGAAACGCATCGCGCAGGGGCTGGAGATCGGGGCGCATGACTATATCCTGCGCCCCGTCGACCGCAACGAGCTGCTGGCCCGCGTACGTACGCAGATCCGCCGCAAGCGCTACCAGAACCGTTTGCGCTCCAACTATGAACAAAGCCTGTCGCTCGCCCTGACCGACAGCCTGACCGGTCTTTTCAACCGCCGTTATCTGATGGTGCATCTTGAAAAGCTGCTGAATAAAAACAAGGACAGCAAGAAAACGCTCTGCGCTCTGATGCTGGATATCGACCATTTCAAAGGCATCAACGATACCTACGGTCACCAGGTGGGGGACGAGGTTTTGAAATCCTTTGCCGAACGCGTCAGCCAGCGCCTGCGCAGCTTCGACCTTGTCGCGCGTCTGGGCGGCGAGGAATTCGTGGTGATCCTGCCCGACATCAGCCTCGATATGGCAATGCTGGTGGCCGAGCGGCTGCGCAAGGGCATCGGCCTGAAGCCCTTCGAGGTCTCCAGTCCGCAAAGCCCGATCAAGGTGACCGTCAGCATCGGCGCGACGATGATTTCCGGCATGGACAATCTTTCCGTCGAGGACGTTTTGAAACAGGCAGATGACGAATTGTACCGTGCGAAGGAAGGCGGCCGCGACCGCGTGTATTTCCACGGCCACGGGCTTGTCGAAATACCGGATAAGCCGCCCGCGCCCAAACCGCCGGACGGCGGCGCGCCCGCCCCCGCGGCGGACGATGCGCCCGTCAGCGGCGATACGATCCAGAAAATCATCTGAGCTTTTATGATGCGTTCTGGTTTTTTGAAACCGCGAATGAACGCGAATATAAAGCACAAATCCGCGACGGTCATTCCGAACGTCGTGATTATATATTCGCGTTCATTCGCGGTTTGATAAAGCGGGATAGCAAAAAAGGCGGCGCTGGTTGCAGCGGCCGCCTTTTGATGCGTCGTATCCCGCGCCGCTGCCGTCAGGCAGGGCGGCAAAATTATTTCATTTTGCCTTCGGTATAAACTTCGTGCACGCGTTTCACGGGGTTGAACTTTTTCAGTTTCAGCTTGTCCGTGGTGTTACGCGAATTCTTTTGGGAAAAATAAACGTGATCGCCGTCGGGGCTGACCAGTTTAATCGTCGCGCGGGGGCCTTTTTTTGCCATTGTCGTCGTCCTTGTGTCGTCGTCCTTGGGGTTTATTGTCTCAAAATTCCATAATTCTTAAGGGCTGGCCACTACAGCCGCCCGAGTGGCTGAAATTACCGTTTCGTTCCGTAAAGTCAAGAAAAAAGCGGAAAAAGCGGAAAGACAAGGCTTTTTAAGCGCCCGAACCCGCGAAAATCCTGCTGCGCGGGGCTTAAAACCGTTTGAAAAAGTTCAGAATCCCCACCATGCGGCTTTGGAAGCGCAGGGGTGCTTCCATCAAGGTCAGGCATACGCAGCCTGCTTGATCGGCTTTCGGCGCGTGGACGAAGGCGGGATCGTCGATCACGACCATATCGCCCACCGTATAATGGCCGGTGGCATCGCTGAAGCCGCCCTCTAGCACCAACGTGATTTCAAGGCCCGGGTGGCGGTGCGGCGGCACCTGCTGCCCGCCGGCCAGGCGCACCAGGCGCAGGCGGTGACGGCGCGGCGCGCTCACCTTGAGATAGATGACGTCGATGCCGCCGGCCAGTGGCGCCCAGCCGCGCTGGCGCGTTTGGCAATGCGCGTTGATGAGGCTGCGGATCTCCTCGCGCAGGCCCGTTTCGGCAGGCAGGGGGATCGGCAAGGGCTCGCCGCACGGCGTTTCGGCACAGGCATCGTCGATCCGCGCCATGATCTTGTCGAGGCAATCCGGAGTGACGGCGCGCGCCTCGTTGTCGCAGAGCATCTGCCCGCCCAGCGCCTCATAGGCGGCGATTTTTTGACGCGCCTGCGGGTTCAGCGCGGCATGGCTCGCCACCATCAGCGCCTCTGACGGCGACAGGCCGCCGGCGGCATATTGCATCAACAGCATTTCCAGCACGGAAAAGTCGATCACGGGGCTTCTCCTTTTCGGATGTCGGATGCGAATTGCTGGCGCAGTTTTTCAAGTGCAAGGCGCAGGCGCGATTTGACGGTGCCGAGCGGGATATTCGTTTCATCGGCAATCGCCTGATGCGATTTGTCCTCGAAATAGGCCATTTGCAGCAGTTCCGATTGCTCGGGCGGCAGGTCTTTCAGCGCGGCGGAGAGCTTTTCGGCGGCTTTGATGTCAACGTAATCCTCATCGGGCGCGGGCTTGCTGGCGGGGGCCTGCGTCACCGCGGGGGCATCGCTGTCGTAGGAGATATATTTTTCACGGCGCAATGCGTCGATCCGCTTGTTCCGCGCGATGGTGAAAAGCCATGTGCTGGCGGCGGCCTTTTGCGGGTTGTATCCCGCGGCTTTTTCCCAGACGGTGACGAAGGTGTTTTGCAGGATTTCCTCCGCCGCCGCCTCGCTCGCGCCGTGTTTCATCAGGTAGGATTTGATGCGCGGGCCGAAATAGGCGAAAAGCGCGGCAAAGGCTTTGCGGTCCTGCCGTTGCCCGACGGCACGCAACAGGTCTTCGTGCGATGGGCTCTCATCGCGGCCGCGGATCTCGGGGGATGTCGGGGGTGTTTGCGCCATAAGCCTTTGTACGCGCCCGAGGGGGCGGCACGCAAGTTTTTCCCGCAGGGCGCGCATGCTCTGTAAAAAACAAAGGCGGGGAAGGGGGTGCGGGACGCGGGCGGCAAACATATATTCAACATCGGTATGGTGTTTAAAAACAAAATTTCTCTTTGCCTTTTTACGGTTTTTGCTTGGCTTTGGATCAGTGAGAGGCTAACCTGCTCATAAAGTTAAGAATTTTGGGAGTTTCCGATGAAAAAAACACTTTGCGCCGCCGTGCTTTCCGCCGCGCTGGCTTTGCCTGCCGCAGCGCATGGCGCGGATGCCGATCACATCGGCACCTTCGGCGACTGGAAAGCCTTCAGCTTCATGGAAGGCAGCGGCAAAGTCTGCTTCATGACCAGCACCCCGGCCAAAAGCGAAGCGAGCGTCGCCGGCGCCAGGCGCGGCGATATCGCCTTTTACATCACCCATTGGGCCGCCGATAAAACCAAAAATGTGGTCAGCACCGCCGTCGGCTATCCGCTGAAAGAAGGCACCGCTGTAACCGTGGCGGTGGACGGCACGAATTACACGCTGGCGACCAACCTGTCGAACAAGCCGGCGGAAAAGGAAATGGCCTGGGCGCCCGATCAGGCAACCGACAATGCGCTGGCTGCCGCCATTCAAAAAGGCAGCAGCATGACGGTGCGCGGCACCTCGGCCCGCGGCACGCGCACGGCGGATACCTACAGCCTCAAGGGCTCGGGCGACGCCTATAAAGCCATCAGCACGGCTTGCGGTTTCTGATCGCGTAAAATCACTGCAATAAAAAAGGCCATCCTGCAAAGGATGGCCTTTTTTGTTTTGGCGGATCGCCGGATTAGTTGGCCAAAGACCAGCTGCCGTCCGTGTTCTGGCAGGCGGTGCCGTAGGCCGTCTCCGCCTGGCCGTCGACAACGATGGTCTGGCGGTACTGGCGGCAGGGCAGGCCGGTGGTGCTGTTTACGCCGTCCTTCACGGGCGTGACGGAACCGCTGTGGCCGCTTTCAGGGTTGTTCCAGTTGATCGTCTTGTTCAGGGGCGCGGAATAGGCGCTGTTGACGGCCTGCTGGTGGTATTCCATGTCCGCGCGGTCCAGCGATTTGCCGATGGAACTGCCGACGAAGGCGCCGATCAGCGCGCCGGCGCCGGTGGCCCAAAGTTGGCCGCTGCCGCTGCCGACGGCGGAGCCGGCCAGACCGCCCAGCACCGCGCCGCCCGCCGTGCCGACCGTTTGTTTCGTGCCCATGCCCCAGGAGTGCTGGGAACCATCCTGCGCGCAACCACCCAGACCGAGGGCTGCGGCAAGCATAAATACCATAATGCCATGTTTCATTGTAAGATCGCCTTTCATCGAAGATATCTTGGGGAATTGTTTTTAAACGCATTCCACTTTATATAACGTTCTAGCACAAGTTTTGTTCTCGGCAAGACGGAATAAATCGCCGCAGGCGGGATATTCCCATGCCGCACACTGGTGACACGGAGCCGCCATGGAAATCCTGCGCACGGAAAACCCGATTTCTTTTTTTCAAAATTGGCTCGATGACGCGCGCCGGCGCGAGCCGAACGACCCCGAAGCCATGGCGCTGGCGACAGTGGGCGGCGACGGCATGCCCTCGGTGCGCATGGTTTTGTTGAAAGGGGTGGATCAGGCGGGTTTCCGCTTCTTTACCAATATGGAAAGCCGTAAGGGGCGGGAGCTGGCCGCGCATCCTCGCGCCGCGCTGTGCTTTCACTGGAAATCGTTGCTGCGGCAGGTGCGCGTGGAAGGCCGCGTCGAAAAGCTGCCCACCACCGATGCGGATGATTATTTCAAGACCCGCCATCCCTTGAGCAAGCTCGGCGCCTGGGCGAGCGCGCAATCCCGCCCGCTGGAAAGCCGCGCGGCGCTGGAGGACAGGGTGCGGGAGATCGAACGGAAATTCCAGGGCGGGGATATTCCGCGCCCGCCCTATTGGTCGGGGTATCTGGTCGTGCCGGAGAAAATCGAGTTCTGGCAGCAAGGGGAGGGGCGCTTGCACGACCGCTTCCTTTTCACCCGCCGCGGTGATGAGGGCTGGGATTTGGAACGTCTGAATCCATAAGGTTTTCACGTGGCCGATGCATGCTTGAAATGCACGCGGTTGTGCCATATTTTACAGTATCAAATTGCATATTGAAGGAGTGTTCGAGATGTCCGAGAAAATGGAGTTTCAGACGGAAGTCAGCCGTTTGCTGGATATTGTGACCAATGCCCTTTACACGGAAAAGGAAATCTTCCTGCGCGAACTGGTTTCCAACGCATCGGATGCCTGCGACCGCCTGCGTTACGAAGCCATCGCCAAACCGGAGCTGCTGGCGGGAGATGCGGATTTGAAAATCCGCGTGACCTTCGATACCGATGCGCGCATCGTCACCGTTTCCGACAACGGCATCGGCATGGACCGCGATGCGCTGGTCAAGAACCTCGGCACCATCGCCCATTCCGGCACACGCGAACTGGTCAAAAGCCTCGGCGCGGACGATAAGAAAAACGTGAACCTCATCGGCCAGTTCGGCGTCGGTTTTTATGCCGCCTTCATGGTGGCCGACAAGGTCGAGGTGATCTCGCGCAAAGCGGGCGATACCAAGGCCTGGCACTGGATTTCCGACGGGCGCGGCACCTATACGATCGACGAGGCGCTGAAGGATACGCGCGGCACCGACATTATCCTGCATATCAAGGACGAGGCGTCGGAATTTTTGCTGGAAGAGCGCCTGAAGGCCGTGATCAGGAAATATTCCGACCACATCGATTTTCCCATCGTGATGGGCGCGGGGGACAAGGCCGTGACGGTCAATGCGGCCTCCGCCTTGTGGATGCGCAACAAATCGGATGTGACCGAAGACCAGTACAAGGAATTCTACCGCAGCGTTTCCGGCCAGTTGCAGCTGGACGAGCCGTGGCTGACCATGCACTGGCGCGCGGAAGGCGTCACGGAATACAACAGCCTTTTGATGATCCCGAGCATGAAGCCGTTTGACCTTTACGACCCGCGCCGCCATCACGGCGTGAAGCTGTACGTCAAGCGCGTGTTCATCACCGAAGGAGTCGAAGGGCTGATCCCGCCTTTCCTGCGTTTCATCAAAGGCGTGGTGGACAGTGAAGACCTGCCGCTCAACATCAGCCGTGAAATGCTGCAATCCAACCCGCTGATCGCGAAAATGAGCAGCGCCATCACGCGCAAGATTTTGTCGGAGCTGGAGCAAAAGGCCAGGGACGATATCAAGTCCTTTGAAAACTTCTGGGCGCTTTTCGGCCCCGTGGTGAAGGAAGGGCTTTACGACGCCCATGCCTTCCGCGAGCAGTTGTGCCGCGTGGCGCGTTTCTATTCCTCGCATGGCGAAGGGCTGACCGCGCTCGACGAATATCTGGAGCGCATGGCCGAGGGGCAGGAATACATCTATTACATCTCCGCCCAGACGGTGGAGGCCGCGCGCAACAGCCCGCAGCTGGAAGCCTTCCGCGCCAAGGGCGTCGAAGTGCTGTTCATGACCGATACGATCGACGAATTCTGGCTGCCCATCCAGATGAACTATAAACAAAAAGCCTTCAAATCCGTCACGCGCGGCGATGCGGAACTCTCCAAGATCAAATCGGCGCAGGGCGCGGCGGAAAAGGCGGATGAAAAGCCCGTCGACAAGGATGCCGCCGAAAAGCTCGTCGCCCGCATGAAGGAAATCCTGGCCGCGGAGGTCAAGGACGTGACCCTGTCCGAGCGTCTTGTCGACAGCCCTGTCTGCCTCGTCGCGCCCGAAAACGACATGGATATCAACATGCAGCGCCTGATGAAAAAAAATCAGGATTACGATGGGCTGCACCAGCATATCCTCGAGATCAACGCGAAGCACCCCGTCATCGGCAAGCTGCAAATGCTGGTCGCCAACGACGGCGCGGCGGATCTCGTCAAGGATACGACGCTGCTGCTGCTCGACCAGGCGCGGATCGTGGAGGGCGAACCGCTCAAAAACCCCGCCGAATTCGTCCGCCGCCTCAGCCGCGCGATCGAGAAAGGATTGACGGGGTGAAATTCTGCGGGCGCGGTTACAAAACTTCTGCAATAAAAAGTGCGCCGCAAGCATCGGCGCACTTTTTTGTTCTGCGATTGTTTTAACCTATTTTTCGCCCGCCACGCTGGCGATGAGGGCGATGATTTCCGGCGCGCCTGTTTTGACGGCGATGGATAGCACGTTCCAGCCGTTGCGCGTTTCGGCATGCACGTTTGCCCCTGCCGCGATCAGGTCGGCGGTGGTTTTGAGATGATGCCCCTTGACGGCCTTCATCAGCGCCGTCCAGCCGTTGCGGTCGGCGGCGTTGATGTCGGCACCGTTCTCCAAAAGATCGCGCACGGTTTTCAGGTTGCCTTTCT